>Ga0115546_1000194_pt1 | contig 43599 bp, 42 predicted proteins | sample COGITO_mtgs_1004_FD_87186 | JGI IMG/M metagenome (GOLD analysis project Ga0115546, IMG submission 87186) | Pelagic marine microbial communities from North Sea - COGITO_mtgs_100413 | ecosystem: Environmental > Aquatic > Marine > Epipelagic | place: Germany:Helgoland, sampling site Kabeltonne...
AGTGGCTGCTGGCCAAACAGTGAAATTAATAGGAGCGCGCATTGGCGATTATTGAAGCCGTATTGTGGGATATGGACGGCGTATTACTCGATTCAGAACGTCTGGTTCAGGATGTTTTCAGTCAGCTCATGACCGAGCAGGGCGTGATGGCGGACCCCGCTGCACGCTATTTGGAGACCGTGGGCATGAATCATCAAGGCATCGTGCAGTGGTATCTGCAATATGTCGATACTCTGGAGTTGGCCGAGCACTATTGCAGCTTGGTCGGGGCGCGCTACCGGAGCCGTGCCAGCGAGGAGTTGGAACTGAAAGAAGGGGTGATCGAGGCGCTCAACTCGGTCGCCGACGCGCATTTGCCGCAAATGGTGGTCACCAGTTCGCCTAACGCGAGCGCGCGCCAGAAATTGGCCCAGTTTGGACTCAATTCCTATTTTGAACATCTAATTGGCGGTGACCAGGTAAGCCAGGGCAAACCGCATCCGGAGCCCTATTTACGTGGCTGTAACCTACTGTCGGTCGACCCAGCTCGGGTGTTGATTATCGAAGACAGTGCCAATGGCGTTGCCTCGGGCTTGGCGGCCGGTTGCATGGTGGTGCATGTCCCAGATCTGATCGACACTAACCCGGAATGGCAGGACTCGATCTATGATGCACTCGATTCACTGGCGAGTTTTCCGCGCTGGTTGGCGATGCAGCGCGGCGGCGACTGGTTATGAACCTAGGCGCGATAGAACCCCTAGCGCATCTGGGTATCGAGCTAGTGCATTGCAATGCGGCAGAGGCGGTGTTTAGCCTGCCGCTGGACGGCAACCGAAACGACAAGGCAACGGTCTTTGCCGGCAGTCAATATTCGGTGTTGGTCCTGGCCGGCTGGTATCTGACCAGCGCCTGGGCGGCCGAACAGCAGCTGGGTGATAAGGTCGCAATCAAAGACTCCCAGGTTCAATATCCCAAGGCGGCGCTGACCGATTTGCGCATCGTGGCGCGTTTTGTCAGTCCGCCCGAGCGCCGGCCCAGTGGCCATTGGCGCGCGTTGTTGAGCGTCGAGGCACGCGACCAGCAGGGTGAACTGGTCAGCCAATTCACCGGTGATTACCGGATCCTTCAGGCGTGAGGGTGGTGCCCCTGAATCGGCTGTTAATTCAACCGACCGTGCAATTGAGCTGGATTGAACAGCATCGGCGTATCGAATTCGTGCTCGATGCCGCGCTGCAGGCACTCTTCAGCCGTCTCTGGTTGCTCTATCAGGCCGACAGCGCGGACACTGTGCCGGCCTTTCTCACGTCGGCGTCGGCGCAGTCCTTTAATCTGATCGATGACGATCGATTATTTGCCTTGTTGGTGGGGGCTGATTTTATCCAACAAAAACACCCACAATTTAGGGTTGAGCTTGGCCAAGCCAATCTGGTCTGGGCGATTTAACCGAGCAGGCCCGGCCTAAAACCCTATCGCCCAGCTCAAGAACTCGTCTAAATAGCTGAAATTAAATGGCTTTTCTACTATTCTAGGGAGCTTGACCCGCCATAAAAGAATTACTCGTGTTTGCAGACATCCGCCCCTTTCAAGATGCAGAAGTAAAGACCGTACTGAAAACAACCCTCAACGACCCAGCCTTGGCCAAAGCCATGGGCTCCTGGTTGGCACCGGGTTTGAACAAAAGAGCGCCGTGGCTGTTACAGCCGCTGATTCGCGCGCTGTTGAAGGTATATCTCTGGTCGGTAACCGATGTAGCGAGCTTTCAACAGAAATTAAGCCCGCTGGTGAGTCGTTTGCTAAAGAAGTCTGTCGCCGAGTTTTCGGTGCACGGTCTGGACCGACTGGATAAACAGAAGGCCTATCTCTTTGTGTCCAATCACCGCGATATCGTGATGGACCCGGCGATGTTGAATTGGGCCTTGCACCAAAACGGCTTTCAGACGGCGCGGATTGCCGTTGGCGATAACCTGTTAAGCCAACCCTTTTCCGCCAATCTGATGCGCTTAAACAAGAGCTTTATCGTCAAGCGGGGTATTACCGGGTTGAAGGCGCGCTTCAAAGCCGCCCAAGAATTGTCTCGTTATATCCACTATTCGATTCTCGACGAATCGGCCAGCATCTGGATTGCACAGCGCGAAGGTCGCTCCAAGGACGGCTACGATCGCACCAATCCGGCGGTCATCGGCATGTTTAGTCTGAGTAAGCCCAAATTGCGCGCCTACTCTGAGTACATCAATGAACTGAATATAGTGCCGGTGGCGATCAGCTATGAGCTCGATCCGCTCGACCTGGCCAAGGCGCGGGAACTCTATGCGCTGGAGACTAACGGCGATTATGTAAAACGTAAAAACGAAGATTTAAATTCCATTGCCCGCGGCATGACCGGCTGGAAAGGCCGGGTGCACCTGGAGTTTGGTGAGGTGTTGCAGGGTCAATTCGAAACCGACGATGAGGTCGCCGAACACATCGATACCCAAATCCACCAGATCTATCAGAGCTTCCCGACCAATGACTGGGCTGAGGCCTGTCTGAATAATAATGTCGGCGAGATCGCCAATGCCAATGTTGAGACGCTGAAAAAGCGGGTCGAGTCGGCCCGAGCGGAATTAAGACCCTATATTCTCAAGCAATACGCCAACGGTTTGCGTATGCGCCGCGGCGAGGCACCGCTCTAATGGCCTTACCAGGGGTTCAGGGTCTCCATCACATCGCGTTGATTTGCTCGGACTATCAGGTTGCTAAGCGGTTTTATGTTGAGCTGTTGGGCGGCACGGTGATTGCCGAAACCTATAGGGCGGCGCGTCAGAGTTATAAACTGGATATCGGTTTTCCGGGGTTTGAGTTGGAATTGTTCACCTTTCCGGCGGCCCCCGCGCGGCCCTCAACGCCTGAGGCCCAGGGTTTACGCCATTTGGCGATTCGAGTCCTGGACCTCGACGCGGCCATCGCCTACCTGCAGCAACACCAGGTGGTGGTGGAGCCGGTGCGCGTGGATGAACTGACCGGTAACCGCTTTACCTTCTTCCCCGATCCCGATGGCCTGCCGCTCGAGCTGGTCGAGTGCCTGAGCGAGCATGACCGAAGATAACTCGATACCTAGGCCAACAGCCGCGCCTAATTGTTAAAACGCATTGGGGCGGTTTAGGCAAATTGGCCTTTGCTTAGAAAGAGGGCATAACCATCGTAATGATGAGAATAACGGCAGCGGATCCGAAACCGGTTAAAAAAGTCAGGTAACCGTAGCGCAGCAGGCGGTATTTCTTCTTGGCCAGGTACTGCCCTAAACCGTATATTTCGCGCAACTGAATCTCATAAGAGAGCGATGAATCGTTTAATGTCTTTTCCATCATGACCAAATAGTCATCAAATTTTATCGTATGAAAGTCGCCAAAAAACATCGGATTGAAGTTGGGGTTGCTCAACTCCAAGTCGCCATCGGGGCGTTTGGCCATACTCATTTTCGGCATTACCGCATAACAGGCGAAAAAGATCGTAATCAAACAGAAGAACATCAGAGTCCCTAAAGCGGGACGATAGGCCAAATTGCTCAGTTGCGGCAAGCACAGGGTGGCGACAACGGATGACATGGTCAGCAACATATTGGCCTTTGCATCAGCCATAGACGAAAGGGTGACGTGGTGCTGACGCGTCTGTTTTAACATATGGTCGACGTGAACTGCCGGTGTCTGGATGTGCATAGAGGCTCCTACTGATTTATGAAGTTCCTGCCAAGACAGGCCCTCGGGTCGAATGTCATTCGGTATTAGTCTATCTTATATTAGGCTTCGCTCATTGGATTTTTTGTTCGTTGAGCCAAATTTCCCTCGGGCGAGTCGGTCTGTTATACCCTCATTTTTAGCCAGTCCGACGCTACATGAGCCCCAACATAGCATGAGCCCCAAAACAGCAGCGGTTAAAAATAATAGACCATCAGGCTAATGCATAGAACCACGGCAGCAGAGATAAAACCCGCCATGAAAGTCAAATAAGCAGCGCGTAAGGTGTTAAATTTCTTTTTCGCTAGATATTGGCCTAAACCGTGTATTTCCCGCAACTCAATCTCATGACAGAGTGTCGGATTGTTGAATACCTGTTCCATTAGAGTTAAATACTTGTCAAACCTGATAGTGTGAAAATCACCGAAAAACAACGGATTAAAGTTAGGATTGCCCAACTGCAGATCCGGGTCCAGCCGTTTGGTTAAATCCACTCTCGGGATCACCACAAAGCAGGCGAGGAAAATAGTCACTAACGAGAACAGCATTAGTATCGCCAGGGCGGGACGATAGAGCATATTATCCAGCAGCGCTAAACAGAGCGTGGCGGTCACGGACGATGTCGTGAGCAACATGTTGGCCTTGGCATCGCCCAAGGACGATAGCGTCACATGGTGCTGATGGGTCTGTTCCAGCATGGGTTCTGCGAAATTGTCAGTTGTTTGGTTGGCCATTGAAATTCCTAATAAATAATGTATTTCAACTTAACAGCCACTCCGGCCGAACAGTAGTCGATAAGATGTATACTAACTCATAGACTACGTACTAAAAATGCCTAATACACCCCTTGGCTTTAATTCATTGCGGTGCGCGTGGAGACAGGAGTTCAGGGGCATGCCAACGCAGATCCTAACGGCCCCTGCACTGACTTATGGGTCGGTACCTATAGCGATATCGATACTAAATGCCCCCCCTTTTGACTTAAATTGACGATTCGACTAGTTTGTCCCACCGATTCTTTATAAAATCCCCTCACTTTCCAACCAAATAATGGTGTTTTCTATGGGCAGAGCCTATCAAAATCGCAAATTATCGATGGCTAAAACGTCCGATATGAAGGCCAAGGTTTACAGCCGATACAGCCGAGAAATTTATGTCTGTGCCAAGGGCGGTATCGAACCGGCCGGTAACTTGGCCCTCGGTGTTCTGATTGACCGGGCCAAAAAAGACCAGGTCCCAGCCCATGTGATCGACAAGGCGCTGGAAAAAGCCGCCGGCGGCGGCGGTGAGGATTTTGCCGTGGCCCGCTATGAGGGCTATGGCCCGGGTAGCACCATGGTTATAGTCGATTGTCTGAGCGATAACCCGAACCGTACCTTTGGCGATGTGCGCATCTGTTTCAATAAGGTTAAGGCCAAGATCGGCACGGTCGGTTCGGTCAGCCATATGTTCGACCATTGCGCCATCTTTGCCTTCACCGGCGATGATGAAGACGTGGTCCTGGAAGCGCTGATGGACGCCGATGTTGATGTCACCGATATCGAGGTCTCCGACGGTAAGGTAACGGTTTTTGCGCCCCATACCGAATACGCCAAAACCAAATCGGCGCTCAAGGCCGCCTTCCCTGATATCGATCTGGACGTCGATGAGGTGCAATTCGTGCCTCAGACCTCGACCGTGCTCGAAGGTGAAGATATTGTGCTGTTCGAGAAATTCCTCGAGCTATTGAATTACCTCGACGATGTTCAGAATGTCTTTCACAACGCTGAGTATTCGCTGGACGATTAGTCCCAAGCTCGTCTGCCGAAAAAAAAGCCGCACCCTGGTAACAGGCTGCGGCTTTTTTGTGTCTAGCCGATAGCGGCCGAAACCGCTAACCGGGAGCGAGCGCTGTGCGCTGGTGCGCCAACTTTTTAAAGGCCCAACGGATTACCAGCAGAGACACCAAGAAGGTCAATGCATCGGAAATCGGAAAGATATACCAGATGGCGTTGATGCCGAACAACAGCGGTAAGATAATCAGCATGGGAATCTGCAGCACATAGACGTGCAGACTCGACAACAGCAGGGCCGGCTTGGCCTGGCCGATGGCTTGAAAATAGATCGACCAAATATTGGTCGCACCGGCCAGAGCGAACCCCAGAAAGAGAAACCGAGCGATGTCTTGGCCCTGGGCAATAAGCTGTAGATCCGTGGTGAAAATACGAAAGATCCAATCTGGAAAGAGCACCGCAAACAGGGTGATTAGGCCACAGTAGAGACTGGTCACCTTGACCGCAAAACGCGTCACCTCGGCGACCCGGTCATAGGCCTGAGCGCCATAGTTGTAGCCGCAAATCGTTTGGTAGGCGATCGTCATGCCCAGCAACGGGAAAAACACAAAAACAAAGACTCGGCCTAAAATGCCATAGGCGCTGATCAAATAATCCGCTTCGCTCAGGCCGGATTGGCTGAGCGAGTAGTTCACCAAGCCAATAACCAATGAGACCCCAAAATAGTTAATAAAGAGTGGGAAACCCAATGCCAAGGTATCGCCGCTAATAGGCGCATTAAAGCGAATATTGCTCAGTTTAATTTTGACATCGGTGCGGCCTGTACCAAACACAAAGAGCAGTAGGGCCAGCGACAAGAGTTGGGAGAAAACGGTCGCATAGGCCACGCCTTGGACGCCCCAACCGAGCACAAAGATCGCAATGGGGTCGAGGATGATGTTGGTGACCGAGCCCAAGAGCATCGACAGCATTAGGATCTTCATCTTACCTTCGGCTCGGGCCAGATCCGAGAAGGCGGCGCCGAGTAACACCGCTGGCGTGGCACTTAAGATTGGTACCAAATACTCCAGTGAATAGGGTTTTAGGGCTGGTGTGACGGCCAACAAGTCGAGTAGATCGTGCATAAAAAACAGACACAGAGCTGTGATACTGCAGCCCATCACCAGCGCCAGGAATAGGGTGTTGCCGGCAGCCCGTTCAGCCTCAGGCATGTTTTTGGCACCCAGACGACGAGCCACTATGGAGGCCGCTCCGGAGCCGATCCAGCCGGCGAGGGCGATGATCATCATTTGGATCGGAAAAACGATCGATACCCCACCGATTGCATTGATGCCCAAGCCTCGGGTGACAAAGAGGGCGTCGACCACATTATAAAGACCACCGACCACCAGGCCGAAGATAATCGGCAAGGACATGGAACTGAAAAGTTTTGGAATGGCTAGAGTGCCCAAACCGGTGCTACTGGCTGTCATAATAAATCCTAATGGAGCGCGCGGTTAAGCGTCGGCTATCGGGTTGAGCACCTGGTGAAAATGCTCGCGTACAAAGTTTTGACAGCCGTTGGCGCAGGCTGATGGCTGCCGCGGTCCTTCCAAACGCCGTCTGTACCCGTGTCTAAATGACCAGGCAATATACCCGAGTATTTATTCACGGTCACCAAACTCCTTGAGCCGTTCACTCAGGCCGCTCCTGGAGACCCTTTTTAAGGTTCATTTCAGAATCGGGCGTTAAGATTCGGACTACATTGGCTAAACAGATAACAACGCTGTCCACAATGAGTCGACTGGCTTACGCGACCCGCCGGTGTGCTAGCAAGGTCAGTCAGGTTCAACCGTGCCGCGGTGGCCAGTGGATGTCATGATGTAATAGAATTGCCAGGCCCTCGGACGCCGGCGATTAAAGCTATTAGGATGTTGAAATGAAAATGAAGTTAGCAAGAACGGCGCTGCCTTTTAGGCGCCACACCAGAGGCTTGGGCCGATCCATTTGGTTGATTACCAGTTTAGCCCTGATCCTGAGCAGCTGTTCTGGCCTGGGCGTTAAGCCCTGGGCCCGCGGCACATTGGCTCGCCCGGACATGACCTTCGGCAACGACGCGCTCAATGGCCAGTTCGATAATCACATCTATTTCAGTAAAGAAGCCGCAAGCGGCGGCAGCGGCCAAAGTGGCGGAGGCTGCGGATGCAACTAAAATCCTCCCAGCTTAAATTGTCCATGCTCGCGCTAGCATCCGGGTCCTTGCTGAGCGCCGTCGGTGCCTCCGCGGCCGAGGGAACCGACTGGCAGGCCGAGGCGGCAGTGCTTTATTATGGTGAGCTAGACCGAGTCACGGCGCTCGAACCGGTGATTAACCTCAAGCGAATCTGGAGCCCCGAGCAGATTGCCTCGGCTACCCTGGTATTGGATACACTCGGCGGTGCCTCACATAATGGCGCGGCGGTGGTCGACAGTCCGCAGACCTTTGCGGGCAGTTCGGGTAGCTATGCCGCATCGAGCGATGAAGGCGATGATGATGATGATGATGATGATGATGATGATGATGATGATGGCGGCGGGGAACAGACTTTCGCGGCCGGTGAGGTCCCGCTGATTAGCGGCTTTGAAGACTTTCGCATGGCCCTGGATTTGGCCTATACCCAACCCCTAAATACCCCGTTAAATACGATCAGTGTTGGAACGGCGTTGTCGAAGGAAGAGGACTATCTGTCGATTGGTGTTAATGGCGGTTTGGCAGCTGAGCTGTTTAGTCGAAATACCAAGGTCAGTGTCAGTGGCGCCGCCGCCTATGACCGAATTGCGCCCGAGGACGGTATTCCTCAAATTTTGGGCGATTCGCTCACGGCCGCATCGACGCTCAATAGCGCAGATAAATGGGTGGGCGAATATACCTTGGGGCTTACCCAGGTGATCAATAAAATCTCCATCGTTCAGCTCAATTACAATAGCGGCAAGTCGTCCGGTTACCACACGGATCCCTATAAGATCATCAGTCGGCTCGACAGCGCAGGCGTACCGGTGGACTATCTGAATGAATCCAGGCCCGAACAACGTGCTAAGCAAAGTCTATACAGTGCATTAAAAGTGGCCCTCGGTACCCACAGCTTAACCGCGTCCTATCGTTATTACTGGGACGACTGGAGCGTTGTGGCGAAGACAAGCGATGCTCTGCTGCGCTTTAACCTAAGCGAGCGATTGTATTTGGAGGGCCATGGCCGCTGGCATCAGCAGACTAAGGCCGATTTCTATCAGCTCTGGTTGGCCGAAGCCGAGGTGCCGGACTATGCCTCGGCCGATCATCGTCTCGGGGATTTGCAGACTCAGACCCTGGGTTTGAATATGGGCTATCAGTTTAGTGATAATCAGGCGGTCACCTTCCGCACCGAGTGGTATCACCAGTCGGATCCGGTCACCGGCAATAAAGCCGCGCAAATGGATGCCGTGATTTCCCAGCTTGGCTTCAAGATGGTGTTTTAACCGGAGGCGGGGATGAGCAGTGATAAGCCAGAAAGCGCGCACGGTTATCGGCTTAAGGCGGCCGAGCAGGGGCGCAGTGAGTTAGAGTGGGTGGTGGAGTTCGCCGCTATGGCTAGCCCATGTCAGATCCTATTGCACGGTGTGAACCGCCCCACTGCCGAGCGCTTAGCGGCTTTAGCATGTACCGAAGTGCACCGTATCGAACAAAAATACAGTCGCTATCGAACGGCAAATAGTATGGCAACGCTCAATCACAGTGCCGGCGGTGTGGTGTCTATCGATACCGAAACCATGGCGCTGCTGGCCTTTGCCGACCAAGCTTATCAGCTGAGTGATGGCCTGTTCGACATCAGTTCCGGCATTCTAGGGCGAGTGTGGCACTTCGACGGCAGTGCGAGATTGCCCGAGCAGTCGGCCATCGATGCGCTGCTGCCGCTGATCGATTGGCCGGCCGTGCGCTATTGGCACAACGCCGATGGCACTCAGGCATTTCAAATGCCCGCTGGTATGGCTTTGGATTTCGGCGGTCTGGGCAAGGAGTACGCCGCCGATCGTGCGCTGGCGGCCATGAGTCAGTCGGGTCTGCCCGGTTTGGGGCCAATGCTGGTGAATCTCGGCGGGGATATCGCCACCAATGGCGTGTTGTTCCCCGAGCACAGTTGGCAGATTGGGGTGGAGCCAGGCACCCTAGGTGGCAACGGCGGAAAAATTGCCGCCTTTTGCCTTACCTTACCCTCAGGGGCCTTGGCCACCAGTGGCGATGCGCGAAAGTTCTTGAAAAAAGAGGCGCGCATCTACGGTCATATCCTCAATCCCAAGACAGGTTGGCCGGTAGCGGGCGGCCCTCGCTCGGTCAGCGTGTGCGCCAATACCTGCCTTGAATCCGGTCTACTCAGTACCTTGGCCCTATTGCAGGGGTCGCAGGCGGCTGACTTTTTAGATCAGCAAGGGCGTCAATATTGGCTCCAATGGTGATGCAGCCGATCTCTGCGCCGAACGCTTGCTACTAGATCGTATGCAGAAACGTGCCGTCCCAGTCGGGTGGCAAGAGCTGGTCTCTGAGGCTTTCAATGCGCTGCAGATAAACGCCATATAGCGCCGCTTGGGTCGATTGGAAGAGCAGTTCGGTAAACAGGATGGTTGCCCGATCCCATTCTTGCGCCAGGTAGGCCTGGTAGGCCCGATCGAACAGCGCCAATTCCGCAGGCCAATGGCTGGGCAGTTGATCGATCGGCGCCAGGGGTTCATAGACATCGACCGAATCGTTTTTGCCCCGGACCTGTATCTTGTCAATAAAGCGAAATGTCCAGGTGCTGCATTGTTTTTGCGTTTCCGGCCCGACCAATATATCGATGCCATAGAATTTGGTCAGGTTTTCCAAGCGCGATCCCAGATTAACCGAATCGCCCAGAACGGTGTAGGCCCGGCGAAAGCTGGAACCCATGTCCCCGACGTCCATCGGGCCGGTGTTAATGCCAATACCCACCCGGATTTCCGGGTACCCCAGGGCGAGCAGTTGGGGATTCAAACGGTCCAATATCGTGAGCATTTCGATCGCCGATTCCAACGCATGCAGCGGGTGTTGGGCATCATCTAGTGGCGCGCCCCAGAAGGCCATGACCATATCTCCGACGTACTTATCGATCGTGCCCTGATGGTTAAAGATGGCCTCGGTAATGGGCGTAAAATAGCGATTGAGCAGGTCTTTGACCTGGGTTGCCGTGAGGTTTTCTGAAATGGTTGTGAAGAACCTAATATCGGAGAACAATACTGTCATCTGACGGGTTTCCCCTGCAAAGCCATACCTGGCCGGTTCGGCCAGCATATGGGAGATATGGGCACTCGGGACATACTGACCAAAGACGCTGGTGACGTGTCGTTTGGCCTTGCGTTCGGATAAAAAACCCTCCAATAGATGCAGCGTGCCCAGCGCCAAAGCCAACAAGAAGCTGCTCGCGAGCGGTAGTGAGATATTTTGCTCAAACCAGAAATAGAGGTTAAAGGAGACCAGACCAATCAGCAGTGCAATGGTGGCAATGGTCAGCTGAAAGGGTCCGAGTCGGCTGGAATAGTAGGTGAAAATCAGCCCCAACAGCAGCAAGATAAGGGCGGTGATGGTGTTGGATTCCACTATCTCGACCGGAAAGGTGCCCTGTAATAGACCATTAAGCAGATTTGCGTGTACCTCAACCCCCGGATACTGGGTGCCGACTGGGGTACTGCGCAGATCGGCCAGGCCGACCGATGAGGTGCCGACCAGCACTAGGGCATTATCAAACGGCTCGGGGTCAAAGCTGTTGTGCACTATATCGCTGGCGGAGACATAGGGAAACTGGCCGCGCGGCCCGAGATAGGGCACCAACACGCGGGCCTTGAAGTCGGTATAGATCTGCTGGTCGACGAAATTGAATTTTGAAATCATATCGTAATCGGTGCTGAACGGGCGGATATTTATGTCGGTTTGTTCTATCACCATATAGGCCATGCCCATGGCCAGCGAGAGGGACGGGTAGAGCTGTTGTTGATAGAGCTGGACCATGGGCGCGCTGCGCAACACGCCATCGCCATCGATGCTGGGCACGATAAAACCGGCACTGGTGGCCGCTTGTTGCAAAATGGGCACATTAGCGGTGAAGCCATTGGCCCGGATAGCGATCAAGCGAGCGGGTTGATCCGCCGTCAATTGGTAGATTGGCTCGGGCAATTGACCGACCTTGATGGTGGCGTCGTCCTGAAATAGGAACGAGAGCACTATATCGGTCCGGCTGAAGCTTTTGGCCAGAATAGCATCGTATTCGGTGGCCAAAATAAAGCTCTCTAATTGTTCGGCCAAATCCGGCCGGCCCTTGAGGCGCGCCTGTTGTTGCAGCGAACGGGTAGGGTTGATCTGTGGTTCGGTCATCAGTATGTCGAAACCAATCACCACAGCTCCCGCAGCGGCGAGATTCTCAACCATCAGCGCGATCTTGTCGCGCGGCCAGGGCCAGCGACCCTCCTCGGCCAAACTCTTCTCATCGATATCGACGATAATGATTGTTTCATTGGCCCGCGGAAAACGTTCGTCGTCGAGCAAGAGGTTGTAGCGCCAGTCGTAAAACAGATAGTCGAGCCGTTTGATAAAGGAGTTGTAGTCACTCTGTGCCTGAAGAAGATGGTAGCTGGCCAGCGACAGGGTGATAAAGACGCTGATCAGGATAACCGTGCCGCGTAAGGCGTGGCGCTTTAAGAGGGTTAACACAGGCATAAAAATAGTCTTTAGCTCACAAGCAGACATTGCTACCCTCAGCGTAGCTGACAATTGCCATGAGGTTAACAAAGTGTGGACGACTAAACGCGGGTTTCAAATACTGTTCTATCTGCTACTGTTGAGCGTTTTGGTGCTGTCTCTATTGCCCATCGATCAGCCGGACTTTTCCCCCAACGACAAGGTTAATCATCTGTTGGCCTATGGGGTCCTCATGGTGTCAGGCTATCTGGCCCATCGACATCTGGTCTTGGCCGCGCTGATCGTGATCCTATTTGGCGTGTTGGTGGAGCTGCTGCAAGGGCTTACCAGCTATCGGATGTTCAGTTTCGCCGATATGGTAGCCGATTGCGCTGGTGTCGCACTGGGCTGTGCTGTTATTTTAGCGGCCAAGCCGATCATTAAAAAAATTCGACAGGAACGCTAAGATGACCAAACGCAATATTGCTCTGGTAGCACATGATAATAAAAAGCAAGAGCTGATGACTTGGGCCAAGGACAATCAAGCGTTGTTCGCCAATATTGGCATATACGCGACCGGTACCACCGGCCGGTTGGTCGAACAGACGCTGAATCGCCCGGTACAGCGCCTCTTGAGTGGCCCGCTCGGTGGCGACCAGCAGATTGGCGCGAAGATCGCCGAGGGTGCCATCGATGTATTGATCTTCTTCTGGGACCCGCTTGAACCGCAGCCGCATGATCCCGATATTAAGGCCTTGCTGCGCATCGCGGCGCTGTACAATATCCCGGTGGCCTGCAATAAGGCCAGCGCCGATTACATTATCAATTCACCGCTGTTGCACAACGACTATAAGCCCGATTTACCGGATTTCTCGGCCTACACCAGTCGGCAAACGCCAATTGATATCGTTTAATCGACTTCCGTTAATCGATTGGGCTCTATTGCATTAAGACTTAGCGGTTGACGGCAACGGGGGCCGTTCGGTCGGTCGTTTTGAAAACCCATCAGGCCGATTGAGCCGCCAAGGGGCAACCGGGCCAAATCCGTTGCCCCTTTTTAGTGGACTAAATAGCTGTGGGCCTAGGTTTGCCCGTAAGGCATACAGTATCGCCTTATATTCTAATTCCCCATATTGCCCACTCCTGCGCGCCATTTTTAAGTTTCACTTCAGATTTCACCCTTATCATAAGGGCTATAAATTTGATGGAGATCGCTATGGCGTTGAAAATATTATCTCTGGTTTTAGCCTCCAGCCTGGCCATTGGTCAAGCCCTAGCGGATGACGATTGCAGCGATCCGGTGGCCAGTTGGCAACCTCGGGAGCAGCTGCGCCAGTTGTTGGTCGAACAGGGTTGGGACGTCAAACGCATTCAGGTCCGTGAGGGCTGCTATTTGGTTAAGGGCTACGATGCCAATGGCCATCGCATGGCGGCCCATTTTCGACCCGCCTCCTTTAGGGCGCTCAAGCTTGAAGTTAAGTTTAATGACAGCGCGTCCACCGCCGAGTATTTGGATATTGAATCCCCGTGGTAATGAAGCCGCCCCCTGTCCCTTTTAATCAGCGCCCGGTTCGGCGCGTTGATCGCCAACCGATTGTTATACCTTTAATTGGAGTTCTAAATATGAATAAACGCCTATGGATTATGGCCCTGGTGATCGGTATTGCAGCGGCCGCACCGGCCTATGCGCGCAGCATGACGCTGACCACCGAACTGAGCAACTACTCCGGTGATGGCGCCTATCTGGCAATCTACATCGCCGATCAGGCCGGAGCCTATCAGCAAACCCTTTGGGTGGCCGGACGTAAGTCCAAATACTATCGCCATCTGGGCGGTTGGGCCCGCGGTTCCAATCTAGACTCAAGCGAATTTGACGGCCGAACCGGAGCCAGCGTCCTCAAAGGTCGCACCTTGTCGACCACGGTCGAGATTGCTGACAACCTGATAGATGCCGGTTATCAGATATTGATAGATTCCTCGGTGGAAGATAAACGTGACATTCGCAACGATGTCAGCGTGCCACTGACCCAGGCGAACAGCGCAAAAGCGGTGAGCGGTCGCGGCTATATCAAGGCCTTCTCCTTCACCCTCTAAGCCTTATTCGGATGCCTGCTATGTTACGAACATTCCATTCTGTGGCCGCATGGCTAGCGGCCCTATTGGTACTGGTGCTTGCTCTAACCGGTGTGGTTTTGGCGGCCAGCCCGCTGATCGATCGGGCGCAGGCCCGGGTGTCGGGTACGTCAGCCCTGTCGGTTGCCGAGGTCGTCGGTCGCATTGTGGAACACTATCCGAGCACCGAGCAAATAGAGCGCACTCCCTCAGGCTCCCTGATCGTTTATTTTAGTGCTGCCCAAAACAGCGTCGCCGATCGAGTTGACCCGATCACCGGCCAGGCCATTGCCCCCTATCAGTTGTCGCCCGTTATGGTTTGGATCAAAAGCCTGCATCGTTCCTTGCTGTTGGATACGCCCGGGCGAGTGGTGAGCGCAACCGCTGCGCTCATGATGCTGCTCCTGAGTCTATCCGGCGCCGTGCTCTTGCTACGTCGTTTGGGCGGTTGGCGGCGTTTGCTTGGGCCCGTGCAAGGTCCGTTACGCTCTCGTATCCATGCCGAACTGGGCCGCTTTGCCGTGCTGGGGCTTATTTTGTCGGCCAGTACCGGTCTCTATATGTCTGCCACCACCCTCGGGCTGTTGCCGGATAATCAGCAAATGGACCCGCTCTTTCCGGACTCGGTGTCCATAGGCACGCCGGCGCCGGTGGGCCAACTACTCGCCTTGCAAGACCTTCCCATCGGGGCCTTGCGCGATCTGGTTTTTCCCTATCCGGGCGATCCGGCGGACGTTTTTTCACTGCGCACCCGGGATGGTTTGGGGTTTGTCGATCAAAATAGCGGCGAGCTGCTGTCATTTAGAAGCTTCGGCCCGCTCCAGCGGGTGTATGAATTCATCTATATGTTGCACACTGGCGAAGGTCTTTGGTGGCTGGCCCTGATACTCGGCCTGACGACCCTGACCGTGCCGGTGATGACCTATACCGGTCTGGCCATTTGGTGGCGCCGCCGCGCCGCCCTCGTCACGATCGCCGATAATAGCCCGGCAGTCCAGGCCGATACGATCTTGCTGGTGGGCAGTGAGGGCAACACCACCTGGGCGTTCGCTAAAACCCTATTCGATGCCCTGATTGAGGCCGGTCACCGCGTTCATATCGACAGCATGAATGCGCTAGCCGATTCGTATCCCAAGGCTAAACAGCTGTTTATTCTCACCTCGACCTATGGTGATGGCGCCGCACCCAGTTCGGCCCAGCAGTTCTTGGCCAAGCTAGCGCGTATTCCCGATGAACGCTCGATACCCGTGGCCGTGTTGGGCTTTGGCGATCGTCAATTTGCCCAATTTGGTGCCTACGCTATCGCAGTTAAGGACGAACTCGACCGCAAGGGCTGGCCAGCATTGCAACCTTTGACCCTGGTGGATCGGCAATCGTGCCAAACTTTTAGCCGCTGGGGTCAAGAGTTGTCTAACTACCTGGGTAGCCCTTTCGAGTTGGCGCATCAGCCGGTGCGGTTGCCGACCAGTAGCCTGCAATTGCTCTCGCGCACCCTATACGGCGAAGCGGTCGATGCGCCTATCGTGGTGTTGCGTTTTGGGCTGGGTAAAAAGCCGAAACTGCCGAGTTTTTCCGCCGGGGACCTGGTAGGTATCTATCCACCGGAGCAGACCAGCGCGCGCTTTTATTCCCTTGCATCGTGCTCCGGGGATGGTGAAATGGAAATCTGTGTGCGCCAACAGGACGGCGGCATCTGTTCTAACTATTTGCACAGCCTAGCCGTCGGCGATTCAATTGCCGCCTACATCCAAGTGAACGCGCAATTTCGCCCTAATAGCGAATCCCGACCCAGTATCCTAATCGGCGCCGGGACCGGTATAGCACCCCTGGTCGGCTTTATTCGCCACAACCAACGTCACCAGTTGATGAGCCTCTATTGGGGCGGGCGGCACCCAGACGCCGACTATCTGTTCGCAACCGAACTGGCTCGTTATCTGGCCGATAATCGTCTGAGCCGGCTGGTGACCGCCTTCTCGCGTCATGCGGATGCGCCGGGCTATGTTCAAGACCGGATTCTAACCGATGGTCCGGAGCTGCGCCGCTTGGTGCTGCAGGGTGGCGAGTTCTTGATCTGTGGTGGCAAGGCGATGAGTGTCGGCGTGCAAGAGGCGTTAAATACGGTCTTGGCCCCCCTGGGTATCGATGTTAACCGACTCAAATCGACCGGTCGTTATCGGGAAGATATCTATTAACCGACTGGGTTATGTAAATGGTAATGAGAACTATTTGCATTTGGGAGGGGGTTGAGGCTATGATGGCCTTCTCATTAAAACAGCAAAGGAGATCCACATGACATCGATATGGTTAAGAACAGGGTTGTTGGTTACGGCGGTGCTTGCCGGGGGCGTGCAAACCGCCCAGGCGGAGGTCAACATCTATTCGGCGCGCACCGAGGCGCTCATAAAACCGCTGCTCGATCAGTTCAGCGCTCAGACCGGTATTAAGGTCAATCTGGTCAGCGGCGGCGATGATGAGCTGATCAGTCGGTTGCGCATCGAGGGCAGCAAGTCACAGGCCGATTTGCTGATTACCGCCGATGCCGGTCGGTTGCACCGTGCTAAAGAATTGAATTTATTGCGCGAGCTGCACAGTGAGCGGATCGATGCGGCCGTACCCGCCAATTTACGGGACGTCGATGGCACCTGGATCGGTTTGACGATGCGGGCTCGGCCAATCTTTTACCGTAAATCGGCGGTGGACCCGACTCAATTGTCGACTTACGAGGCCCTAACCGACGCCCAATGGGCCGGGCGCATCTGCATTCGCTCCTCGAGTAATATCTACAATCAATCGCTGATCGCCTCGATGATCGCCTCGGTCGGTGCCGATGCAGCCGAAACCTTTGCCTCGGGCTTAGTGGCCAACCTCGCCAAGCCACCGGGCGGTGGCGATACCGATCAGCTCAAGGCGGCTGCGGCCGGTGTCTGTGATCTGGCCATCGCCAATACCTATTACTTCGGTCGATTGATGGCCAGCGACAGCGCCGAGGACCGTGCTGTGGCGGAGCAACTCGGCGTCTTTTGGCCAAACCAGGGCGATCGCGGTACGCACGTTAATATAAGCGGCGTGGCGTTGACTCGAGCGGCGAAAAACAGCGTCGACGCGATTGCCTTAGTGGAGTTTATGCTTACGCCTGAAGCCCAAAACTGGTACTCCGAGGTAAACAATGAATACCCCGTTGTGAGCGGTGTCGAGCCGTCCGCCAAGCTAGCCAGTTTGGGCGCTTTTAACGCCGATGCGCTTAACCTCACCCTGTTGGGCGAAAACAATCGTGCGGCCGTGGAGTTGATGGATCGAGCCGGTTGGAAATAAAAACCCCGCTAACCCCACCCTTGCGGTGGTTTAGGGTGTAAACTTGCGCGCCCTTCGGGGCGTGTTTTAGCTTCTAAATCGTGAGGTTGGTTTGACTGTTCATCGCTTGGCTCGTTTGTCTCTAATCAGCATTCTTATTGCGCTGCTGTTGTCGGCCCCTATCTGGGTGATGCTGGGGCAGATATTTGTCGATACCCGGAGCATTTGGCAGCATCTGTGGCAAACGGTGCTGCTCGACTACGTCACCAATTCATTGCTGTTGATGTTTGGTGTCGGCGTTGGCGTGTTGCTCTTGGGGGTCTCTACGGCCTGGTTGACCAGCTGCTGTGAGTTCCCTTTTCGGCGCAGCCTAACGCTCTTATTGTTGCTACCCATGGCCATGCCCGCCTATATTATCGCCTACACCTATACTGGCTTGCTCGACTTCGCCGGTCCGGTGCAAAGTTGGATCCGGGCGGTCACCGGCCTGGCCTATGGCCAATATTGGTTTCCACCGATTCGTTCCCTAACCGGTGCTATGTTGATGCTGGCTTTGGTGCTCTATCCTTATGTCTATTTGTTGGCTCGAGCCGCCTTCCTGGCGCAATCCTCAACTCTCTTAGATGTCAGTCGCACCCTCGGTTTATCGGCTTGGCAAAGCTTTTATCGGGTCACCTTGCCGATGGCGCGACCGGCCATAATCGCGGGTCTGTCCTTGGCGCTGATGGAAACGCTGGCCGACTATGGCACGGTGCAGTTCTTCGGCGTAACTACCTTTACCACCGGTATATTTAGAACCTTCTATGGCTTTGGTGACGCGGCTGCGGCCGCGCAACTGTCATTGTTGTTGCTGAGTTTTGTGGTGGTTCTGGTTGCGTTGGAAAAATATTCCCGGCGCCGGATCGGCTATTACGCTGCCGCCAATTATCGTCCGATACAACGCCGCATGCCAATTCAAGGCTGGCGTGCGTTGCTGGTTATCGGTATTTGCTTCGGTCCGGCTTTGTTGGGCTTTATCCTTCCCGCGGCGCTCTTGCTAACCTGGTCGCTGAGCAGCGCGCAGTGGTTTGATACGGCCTTCCTAACCCTGATCTGGCACTCCTTTTCGCTCGCCGCCGGCGCCGCCTTGATCTCGGTGAGTCTGGCCTTTGTCCTGGCCTATGCGGCCCGACTGGAAAAAAACCGTGCCACCCAATGGGCCGTGCAAGTGACGGCATTGGGCTATGCCATGCCCGGAACCATTATTGCGATCGGGGTGATCATCAGCCTGTCTGGCCTGGACCATTATTTGGTACCCCACCTGGAAGCGCTATTTGCCGTGGATCTGGGGCTGTTGTTTTCCGGTAGCCTGTTCGCCTTATTGTTTGCCTATACCATTCGATTTTTAGCGGTCTCGCTCGGCTCGGTGCAAAGCGGCTTACTGGCGATAAAGCCCAGTCTGGACGCCTCGGCGCGCCTGCTCGGCCGGACGCCGTTGCAGGTGCTGACCTCCATCCATGTCCCACTGCTGCGTGGCAGTGCGCTCACGGCCCTACTCATAGTGTTTGTCGATGTGTTAAAAGAGTTGCCGGGCACGCTGATATTGCGGCCCTTTAATTTCAATACCCTCGCCGTGCGAGCCTATGAGTTGGCCTCAGATGAGCGCTTGATCGATGCCGCGCCGGCCTCATTGATGATCGTCTTGGTCGGCCTGTTGCCGGTCTATTTCTTGAACCGTTCGATCAACCGGAGCTGATTGATCTATGTTAAGCACTAGCGTACCTCGCCATCAGGCGCTGATCGTCGATCGGGTTGAAATCCGTTATGGCACCGTAAGCGCGGTTAAGGATGTCAGCCTCAGGTTAGAGCCAGGACAGATTGGTTGTTTGCTCGGCGCCAGTGGTTGCGGCAAGTCGACCTTGCTGCGCGCCATTGCCGGCTTTGAACCGATCGCCCATGGCACCGTCAGTTTAAGCGGGCGGACGCTGTCCAACCCCGGGTTTATGGTGCCGGCTGAGCAGCGTAAAATTGGCATGGTGTTCCAGGATATTGCCTTGTTTCCGCACCTAACGGTGGCGCAGAACATCGCCTTTGGCCTCACCCATCTCAAGGCGTCGGACCAGGCGGCGCGGGTTAGCGAACTGCTGGTGCTGGTCGGCCTGGCCGGTGCAGAACAGCGCTATCCTCATTCGCTCTCGGGTGGGCAACAACAACGCATCGCCCTAGCACGGGCCTTGGCGCCGAAACCCTCGGTGCTCTTGATGGATGAACCGTTCGCCGGCCTCGATACCACGTTGAAAGAAACTCTGGTGCCGGATATTCGTCGAATTCTGGTGCAGGAGGGCATTACCGCGTTGGTGGTCACCCACGATCAACAGGAAGCCTATGCTATTGCCGATAAGGTTGCCCTGATGCATCAGGGGCGCATCGAGCAGTTTGCCTCGCCGTTTCAAATTTATCACCAGCCCGAGACCCGTTATGTCGCCGACTTTATCGGTCAAGGCTATTTTTTGCCTGCGACGCTACTCAGTGCGCACCAACTCAATACCGATCTGGGGGTCCTGAGTATGCCCGATGCGGCCGCCTTCCCGGACCTGGCCGAAGTTGACCTGCTGATACGACCCGATGATGTGCTGCACGATGACGAGAGTGACTTTTTAGCTGAAATTACCGGCAAGCATTTCAAAGGTACCTTCTTCCAATATGAGGTGACCCTGGCCAACGGTCGGTCGCTTTTGTGTATTGCCTCGAGCCACCAGGACCATAGAGTCGGACAACAGATTGGTATTCGGCTCGATCTGGATCACTTTGTGTTGTTTGCACGGGCCAGCATCACTGAGCCGCAGGAAGCCGTTTCAGCCGAAGCGATATTAGAATAACCGCCGCCAGCAGGGCGGTGGACGCCAGCAGGCAGGCCGTTAAGCCATACTGAACATAGAGATAGCCGGACAGTACCGTGCCGATCAGGCGGCCCATGGCATTGCTCATATAGTAAAAACCGACATCGAGTGAAGCGCCGTCGGATCGTGCCCAAGCGACAATCAAATAGGAATGAATCGAGCTGTTGATGGCAAAGAACAGGCCAAACAGACAGAGCAACAGGGTCAGGACCGCGGCGCTGATCTCTAGCGTGAGCGTCAGGCCGAACAGCAAAAGCATGGCCGCAAACAGGGGTAGGGCGGCCCAAAAAGCCCGACGGCCATCGGTCGGCTGGCTAAAGTTCATCAAGAGTTGCGGGGTAAAGCCTTGCACCACGCCATAGCCGATAATCCACAGGGCAAAAAAAGCCCCGACCTGAGAGTGGGACCAACCATAGCGGCTGGCCAGACTGATCGGCAAGGCGACGACAAACCACACATCACGCGCGGCAAACAGACACAGGCGAGCCAGACTGAGCCAGTTAAGCGGCGCGCTGTTGGCAAAGACCTGCGAAAACTTAGCCCGGGCACGTGACTTGCCCAGATCCGACTGCAAGAACAGGATGCTGGCGCAGCCGGCCGCCAATATAATCATCAACAGACTGGCGATGGCCCACCAAAAGCCCACCGACCAGAGTAAAAAACCGCCGAGGAAGAAGCCCACGCCCTTGAGCGTATTTTTAGACCCGGTTAGGGCCGCGACCCACCTGAAGAGCCGCTGATGTTGTCCGGCTGGCAGTAGGCTTTTCAGCCCGGCTTTGGCGCTCATCTTATTGAGATCTTTGGCAACACCACTCAGCGCTTGTGCCGCCATTACCCACCCCAGCGTCAGCCAGGCATCGGGCACCAAGAGCGCGCCTAGGGCGATCGCCTGACAGAGCAGACCCAGGTTCATGGTTCGGTTTAGACCGATGCGGGCGCCGAGCCACCCACCCACCAAGTTGGTGATCACACCAAATAACTCATAAAACAGAAACAGCCAAGCGATCGCCAAGGCATCGTAACCGAGCTGATAAAAATACAGCACGATCAGCATGCGCAAGGCGCCATCGGTCAGTGTGAAGGCCCAATAGTTGAGCGTGATCAGGCTGTATTGGCGCAGAGCCGTTGGGTCAGCTGCGGTCACAACCGGTGTAACAACCGTGCCAGCTCGGCGGTGCGGTTAACATAGCCCCATTCGTTGTCATACCAGACATAGAGCTTCAGTTGGGTGCCATTGATCACCAGGGTCGAGAGTGCGTCGATGATCGCGCTGCGTGGATCGGTGCGATAATCGATACTGACCAGGGGCCGCTCTTCATAGCCGAGTATGCCCGCCAAGCTGGTCTCCGCGGCCTCCTTTAGAGCCCGGTTGACCTGCTCGGCCGTGACCGTTTGCTCCAGCTCGAAGACACAATCGGTCAGCGAGGCGTTGAGCAGTGGCACGCGCACGGCGTGGCCGTTGAGCTTACCGACCAACTCAGGGAAGATGGTGGTGATGGCTTTGGCCGAACCGGTGGTGGTGGGGATCAGACTCATACCCGCGGCTCGGGCCCGGCGCAGATCCTTATGGGGCGCGTCGACCAGCGTTTGGGTATTGGTAATATCGTGCAGCGTGGTCATCGAGCCGTGCTTGATGCCGAACTGCTGATGAATGACCTGCACCACCGGCGCCAAGCAGTTGGTCGTGCAGGATGCGGCGGTGATAATTTGGTGCTCAGCGGTCACCAGGTGATGATTGATACCCATCACGATATTGGGAATCACGGCCGACGGCACCGGCGCGGTGACAACCACCTTTACGCCCTGATCCCGGTAGGGTTGCAGCGCGGCGTCGGTCTTAAATTGGCCGCTGGCCTCTATCACCAAGTCACAGTCGCTCCAGTCGGTGTCCGCGATCTGGAGGTGGTGGGTTAGGGCGACGGTCTGTTGGCGTAGGGTCAGGCTGGCCGAATCCAATTCTTGAGCCGGATGCGGCGCCCGGCCGTGAATCGAATCGAAGTTATACAGATGCACCAGCGTCGCACAATCACCGGCCGGATCGTTGATTCGGACCAGCTGTACGTCATCCTGTTGCAGCAACACACGGGTTGTTAGCCGCCCCATTCGCCCAAAACCGTTGATTCCCACTCTTAACATCGATTTGTTCCTGTTTGGTTTGAAATGCCGTTCAGTTTATGACACGTCTATGACAAGTAGATGACAATCCTGCCATCTCGGCCGGTGCTCAGGACAGGCGAGATTGAAAGTCATCGAAGCTGAATTCTTTCACAATCTGGAGCCGATCGGTCAACGAATTCCAGACGGCCAGAGCCGGCAAACGTGTGCCATTAAAGGTACTGGTTTTCACCATGGTGTAGTGGGCCATATCTTCGAAGATCAGCCGCTGACCCAGTTCCAGGGGACGATCGAAGCTATAGTCGCCGATGACATCACCGGCCAAGCAGGTCATACCGCCTAAGCGATAGGTGTGGGCCTTTTCGTCGGCCAAGCCGGCCCCGAGCACATCGGCCCGATAGGGCATTTCCAAGGTGTCGGGCATATGGCAGGTGGCTGAAGTATCCAGGATGGCCTGGGGCAGTTGATTGAAGGTCAGATCGAGCACCTCGGCAACCAGCACACCGGTGCCGATGGCAACCGCTTCGCCCGGTTCCAGGTAGACCTGGACCTGATATTTGTCTTTAAAGGCTCGGATACGTTTGATCAGGCCATCGACATCATAGCCCGGTGCGGTGATATGGTGACCGCCGCCAAAGTTGACCCAACGCATCTGTGCCAACAGATGACCGAACTTGTCCTCGACCGCGCTCAGGGTCCGGTCTAAGGCGTCAAAGCCATGCTCACACAGGGTGTGGAAGTGCAGGCCAGTGATGCCCGCCAGTTGGCTTTGATCCAGCTCTGACAGGGGGATGCCGAGCCGGGAGCCGGGCGCGCACGGATCGTAGATGGGCACACCGCCCTCTGAATGCTCCGGGTTGATTCGCAAACCGAACCTCAGTTGCGGGCGCGCTGTCAGCGCACTCTGAATCAGCGGTTGAAAGCGCGCCCATTGCGCGCTGCTGTTAAACACCACGTGATCGGCGAAGGTAAGCAGTTCGGTCAGGTCGGCGGCGCTATAGGCGGCCGAAAAAACATGCACTTCACCGGGATAGTGCGCCTGGCCCAGTCGAGCCTCGTGTAAACCGCTGGCACAGGTGCCATTGAGATACTCAGCCGTTTTGGCGCCAAAGTGCCACATAGAAAAGGCTTTTAGCGCGGCCAGTACCTTGGCGCCGCTGGCATCGGCAACCTGTTTCAGTAGAATCAGGTTACGCTCTAGGGCGATCTCATCGACGACAAAACAGGGTGAGGGCAAGCGCGACAGGTCGAGTTTTGAAAAATCGGTGAATTGCATAGTAGGGTATCCGCCTAAACGAGAGGACTTAGGGGTAATTGGGTGAGTCCGACAAAAGCCAATGCGCGTTCGGCGCGCATTGGCTTGGGGCACAAGCCAGAGGGTAGGTTCTAGTGGTCCAAATTGAAATCGTTCATTTCCACCAGATGCCAGGGCAGGCCATAGAGATTTAAATCGGCCATAAACAGATCCGGGTCCATCTGCTCCATATTCCAGACACCAGGCTTTTGCCAATGGCCCTGAACGATCATCTTAGCGCCAATCATGGCCGGCACCCCAGTGGTATAGGAAATCGCTTGAGAGCCAACTTCCTTATAACAGTCCTGGTGATCCTTGATCTGGTAGAGATAGAGGGTTTTCTCGACCCCATCTTTGATACCGGTCACGACACATCCGATACAGGTTCGGCCATGCGTGCGCGGACCGAGCGTCGAGGGGTCGGGTAACAGTGCCTTGAGAAATTGAATCGGCACGATCTTGGTGCCCTGAAAGTCGATCGCCTCAATGCCGGTCATACCAACATTACCGAGCACTTCCAGATGCTTTAAATAGCTCTCGCCAAAGCTCATCCAAAACTGCGCGCGGCGCAAGGTCGGGTAATGTTGGGTCAAGGACTCCAGTTCTTCATGGTACATGCGGTAGATATTAAAGGTGCCAACCTCTTCCGGGCAGGTAAAGCTGGCCTTGCGCGACATCGCCTCGGTGGTGATAAATTCGCCATCTTGCCAATGCCGACAGGGGGCCGTCACTTCCCGAATATTGATTTCAGGATTGAAGTTGGTCGCGAATGGATAGCCATGATCGCCGCCATTGACGTCGATAATATCCAGTTCGTGAATCTCATCAAAATAGTGTTTGGCCAAATAGGCGGTAAACATATTGGTCGCACCGGGGTCGAAGCCACTGCCCAGTAATGCCGTGAGACCGGCCTTGGCGAATTTCTCTTGGTAAGCCCACTGCCAGCTGTATTCGAATTTTGCGGTCTCAAGCGGCTCGTAATTGGCGGTGTCCATATAGTGCACCCCAGCCTCGAGGCAGGCGTCCATGATCGTCAGATCCTGATAGGGCAGGGCCACATTGATCACCAAAAGCGGTTTTTCGCGCAGCAACAGGGCAACCAACTCGGGCACCTTATCGGCATCGACCGCGACCGTTTTAATGGGCCGGTCAATGTTTTGGGCAATCGCATCGCATTTGGCGAGGGTGCGACTGGCCAGGACTATTTCGGTAAAGACGTCGGGTAATTGGGCAACCTTCTGCACTACTACATTACCGACGCCACCGGCACCGATGATCATGACTTTGGACATTCTTTTTTCTCCTCTATGGCGCGCTCCGATGCGCACCATATGGTTATACCGCGATCCACGGAGTTTATCAGCTCACGGCCAAAACATTAAGGATCTCAACAAGGGTCGTGACAGACCCATTACTGGCGGCGATTTTAGTGAATGAGCGTGAAATTACAAGCCTTCGCATGCGCAGGCGACAAAACCATGGTTAAAAGTGCTCATCGCACAGTTAAATCCGATCACCGAATGATTCGACCAACATACCGCGGCAAGGGGACTGCAGCGCAACAGCAAGGCGTTTTCCGGGGAGGTCGATTGATTTGACTATATTGACATATACCTTGAGGCAAACTTTAGTTATTAGAGCAAAGGGCTCGTTCGGTACTGATATTCAGATCGCATCGACTTTGACGACTTATCTATGAGGTTTGCTGTTTGACACCGAAAATGCCGATACCCTTTGCTGCCCTAATAGCGTCCCCGCTAGGGGTCCTAGCGGTCTGGATGGGTTATCCCTACAGTGGCGTATTGGTGACCAGCCTATGCACCAGCGCAGCAATGGTCCTGTGGCCCAGTCCACGCAGCGACGCGCCAGATCCCGCCGTTACCCTCAAAGCGACTGCGGTCGCTCACGCTCAAGCGCAATTGTGTCAACAATCGGCTGAGTTGCTGGCCGAAACCAAGCTCAGCGTTGATGATATCAAGAGTACCCAAAACGACGCGGTCGAGACCCTGACAGCTGCCTTTAGCGGTTTGAAACAACTTGTCGGAGCCCAAAGTCTGCATGTGCAAGACCTGCTGTCTGCCGACGTGGCACCGGACGGCAACCCATGGATGGTGCAATTTGCTAGCACCATTGACCTAACTTTGGACCGCTTTGTGGTTACCGTGGTCAACATGTCGGAGGCGTCAATGGGTCTCGTCGGTAAGGTTGGCTCGATCAATAACTTAATGCCCGGTGTGATCAAGGCGCTCAAAGATATTGATCAAATCGCCTCCCAGACCAATCTACTAGCTCTCAATGCCGCGATCGAGGCGGCTCGAGCCGGTGAGGCTGGGCGCGGTTTTGCCGTCGTTGCCGACGAAGTTCGGGCGCTGTCAAATCGCTCGGCCGGCTTCAGTGATCAGATTCAAAAAATGCTCAAGGATATCGAAAATCAGGTCAAGGATCTCACGGTGGATATCGGCTCGGTGGCATCGCAAGAACTGAACTATGTTATCGAATCGAAAAAATACGTTCAGGTTGCTGTCGTGCAACTGTTGGCAAAGGCCGACGAGAATGTCCGGCATAACGCAGCGCTCGCAGAGTCCAATAAGCGCTTGCAGCAATCGATCGACGACGTCATTCGGAGTTTACAGTTCGGTGATATTAATAGTCAGCATTTGCAATTTACCGGCGAGAGTATCGATTTTATCAAGGCCCAATGGCTGAGCCAATCGGAAACAGAGGCGGTCTTAAGCGAAACGCGAGCGAGCACCCAATATCAGCAGCTGGTGCAGTTTCGCAAAAACCATCTTAATCCGGTGTCATCAAACACGGTCGATGGCGGCCACATTGAATTATTTTAGCAATAGGATGAGCCAAGCAGAGGGTGCTATGTCAGACGTAACAGTAGTGGTGCTGCCGCCTCGATTTGATTTCCAACATCATGTCGTGTTCACCGCCAGCTATGAAAACTTTATCGCTAATCCAACATCGAGCACGCTGCAGCTAAATTTCGCACAGGTGACCTATCTTGACACCTCAGCATTGGGCATGTTGATGCTCTTGGCGAAAAAGAATAGCGCTTCAAATGCAAGTGCGGGCTTGGTGATTGTCGGTGCATTTGGGTCCTGCCGAGAGATGCTGGAAATAGCCAATATGTCGAGTTACTTCGATATTAGGTGATCTGAGATCAGCAGGTTTTTTCGTTAAAAAGGTATTGCTGCAAAACCCTCAATGCCAATTAGAAGTGCTTGGAAATATATTCCCTAGAAATAAATTTGGGGCATTTGATCAGGATTATTTAGGTCATGACTAAAAAAATATTAATTGTCGACGACTCTGCCTCGATTCGGCAGATGGTTGAAGCAACGTTGAAAACCTCAAACTATCGAGTGACCCTAGCGCAAGATGGTCAGGATGCCCTAGATCGATGCAAGACACAGCGCTTCGACCTCGTCCTAACGGATCAAAATATGCCGCGTATGGATGGTCTTACCCTTATAAAATTGTTACGTGCGATGAGTGCCTTTGCTCGGACGCCCATTATCGTCTTAACCACCGAAGCCAGCGATGACATCAAAGCGCGCGGTAAGGCCGCAGGCGCAACCGGCTGGATGGTCAAACCTTTCGATCCGCAAAAACTACTGGATATTACTCGGCGTGTTTTAGGTTAATGACGAGCGGAGTCTAATTATGTCAGTTGAAATGAGTCAGTTTCATCAGGTTTTCTTTGAGGAAGCTCAAGAGCATTTGCAACTGCTCGAGCAGCTGTTGATGGCTTTGGATATTGCCCAACCGGATACCGAAGACCTCAACAGTATTTTTCGTGCGGCCCATTCGATCAAGGGCGGTAGCGGTATATTCGGTTTCACGGCCTTAGCCGATGTAACCCACATTATGGAAAACTTGCTTGATAAGGCGCGCAAAGGAGAATTTTCCTTATCGATACAGGTGGTCGATGTTTTACTCAGCACCACCGACACCTTGGGCGAAATTTTAAACAGCTATCGCAGTGAACTGGCGATTGACTGGCTTAAGGTTACCCAAGCTCAAACGATTTTGAACGTCTGCTTAGTTGATCCGGTCGGCGACCTGAGTGCATCGGATGATGGCGGGCTAACGCCACTACCGGTAGTTGAGCCGGACGCATTGGAAGGCTTTGGGTTATTTTCTGAGGAGAGGGTTTCAAGCATGAAGGGCAGTGCCCAAGACGATTTTGGCCTCTTCACTGCCGAGCCCACACTGGCGGTCGACCCAGGGTTTGGACTCTTTAATGAGCCACAGCTGCAATCGCCACAGGGTGGCCAGTCGATATCTCCGCCAGGCTCTGCTGAACTAGCAAGCCAGCCTAAAGCAGGTGCTGGTCTGACCAAGAAGGTCGGCAACAGCGCTGGCGATAGCACGCTTAGAGTCGAAACCACCAAAATTGATTCATTGATAAATCTGTCGGGTGAGTTGGTTATTACTCAATCGATGTTGGCGCTAATTGGCGCAGAAGTTCCCGGTGAGTTGGGTGAACGATTGCAGTCGGCCTTGCTTGAACTGGAACGCAATACGCGCGAAGTGCAAGACGCTGTGATGTCGGTACGGATGTTGCCGGTGTCATCGGTATTTAATCGTTTCCCTCGCTTGGTGCGGAATTTGGCCGGCAAGCTGAACAAAAAAGTTGAGTTGATCGTCGAAGGTGGTGCTACCGAGATAGATAAGGGCATGATCGAACGACTGGTAGATCCCTTGACGCATCTGGTGCGCAACAGCCTGGATCATGGTATCGAAACCGCGCAGCAACGAATGGCTATGGGCAAGACTGAAAGTGGCACGCTGTTGCTGAAGGCCGAACAGAAGGGCGGCAGTATCGTCATTAGTATCAGCGACGATGGCGCAGGCTTGAACCGAGACCGAATTCTAACCAAGGCGCGAGAAAATGGCATAATGACCGAGCAATCGCCCGCCGATGAAGATGTTTGGCCACTGATATTCTCACCTGGTTTTTCCACCGCTGCCGAGGTCACCGATGTTTCCGGTCGCGGTGTCGGTATGGACGTGGTGCGCCGGAATATTGAAGCCTTGGGCGGCCATATCGTTATTGAATCGCAGGCCGGCGTGGGTTCAACCTTTCGTATCCAGCTGCCCCTGACCTTGGCCATTGTCGATGGAATGTGTGTCGCCGTGGGCGAACAGGTTTTTGTTTTACCCTTGGTCCACATAGTCGAGTCCATTCAGCCATCCTTAGATCAGTTAAAAACCTTGTCTAATCAACGGCTGATTAAGGTTCGTGGCGAGTATTTGCCGTTGTTAGATCTATACCAACTGATGGCTTTAGAGCCTATTAATATCAACCCGGATCAAGGGATCGTTGTGTTGATTGAAACCAGCAAGCATCGATTTGGACTCTGCGTCGATGCCCTAGTGGGTCAGCAGCAGGTGGTTATAAAAAGTCTTGAACGGCACTACCGACGCGTTAGCGGTGTCTCGGGCGCGACCATTATGGGTGACGGCAGCGTCGCGCTTATTCTCGACGCCGAGTCACTGGCGCTGCAAGTTAAACATTTGGACGGAGTTACTATATGACCAAAATCGAGAATGGTAATTCGTCGCACGGTAATGACGTTGACGAAGAATTCCTTAGCTTTGTATTAGGGGATGAAAGCTATGCCTTGGATATTATGTCGGTTAAAGAAATTCGCGGTTACGAGACGGTCACCAAAATTGCCAATGCACCGGCTTTCGTTAAGGGCGTATTGAATTTGCGCGGCGATATCGTCCCGATAGTAGATTTACGTATGAAGTTTGATATTGGCCAAGCGACCTATGATGAATTTACTATTGTGATTATGTTGAGCGTCAATGATCGTATCGTCGGGGTGGTGGTCGATGCGGTGTCCGATGTGGTTAAGTTTTCGGCACAGCAAATTTTGCCACCACCGGAATTTGGTGTGTCCTTCAACACTCGTTTTCTGCGCGGCTTGGCGACCATTGAAAATAAAATGATTGTTTTGGTAAATATCGCGGCCCTTATCGGTAGTGATGAATTGGGCCTGATGGACTTGAACACGACTGCGGGGCAGGAATAAAAAAATGACACTATTCAATTGGTTTGGAAAAAAAAGTTCAGCACTTCAGGTCGAACGAGATCAATTCTTGCAAGCGCTCGATAATAGCGGAAACAGTTTTATGATTGCCAATGCCAATCGTGAAATCATCTATACCAATAAGGCCGTGATTACGATGTTAAGGAAATCTGAATCGGCTATTCGAAAGGAGTTGCCGAAATTTAGTGTGGACGATTTGATCGGCAGTAATATTGACAGCTTTCATAAAAATCCAGCCCATCAGCGCATGATGCTGGAGCGCTTAAGTACTACCCATATAGCGGACATTAGTTTGGGTGGCCTAAGCTTTAAGCTGATATTGAATCCTATTGTGGGCGCCAATCGAGAGCACCTGGGGACCTCTGTTGAATGGATTGATCGGACCGAGGCTATCTTGGCCGAAATAACCACTGCCCGGACCTTAGAAGCGCTCGACAATACCAGCACCAATGTCATGATTGCCGATAATGAGCGCAATATTATCTACCTTAATAAATCGGTTGTGACTATGTTGCGGGCCCAGGAAGCGGAGTTGCGCAAGTCGTTGGCGCATTTTTCAGTCGATAAGATACTCGGCGGATCCATGGATCAATTTCATAAAAACCCGGGTCACCAAAGCGGTCTGCTGGATAAGTTGACCGATACTTATATCGGCAATATCCAAGTCGGTATTCTGCATTTTCGGCTGACCGCCAGCCCGATCTTTTCCAAGGCGGGGGAGCGCTTAGGTTCCGTTGTGGAATGGTTGGACCGGACCAAGGAAGTGATGGCGGAACAGGAACTCAGCCATCTGGTGTCGGCGGCAGCGGCGGGCGATTTTACCGTGCGTGTGGCAACGCAAGGTAAGGATGGCTTTATTTTAATGTTAGCCGAAAATCTTAACCGCTTAGTTGAAACCTCAGAAGTGGGGCTTAAAGATGTGGCTCGGGTATTGATGGCGCTGTCGGAAGGTGATTTAACCGCGCGCATCGACGGCCATTACGAGGGAACCTTTGATGATTTGAAAAACTACTCGAATCAAACCTCCGAGAAATTGACTGCGATGATCGGCGAAATTAAAGTTGCGGCCCAAACCATCAGCACCGCGTCCAGCGAAATTGCCCAGGGTAACGCAGATTTGTCGCGCCGCACGGAGCAACAGGCCTCGAGTCTGGAAGAAACCTCATCCAGCATGGAAGAGTTGACCGGTACCGTTCGACTCAATGCTGATAACGCCAGCCAGGCCAACGCTCTGGCGTCACAAGCAGCCAATATTGCGATCGATGGCGGTGAGTTAATTCAGCAGGTGGTCAAAACCATGGCCTCAATTAACGCCTCGGCGCGAAAAATTGCCGATATTATCGGGGTGATCGATGGCATTGCATTTCAGACCAATATATTAGCGCTCAATGCCGCGGTGGAGGCCGCGCGAGCCGGTGAGCAGGGGCGCGGTTTTGCCGTGGTGGCCTCGGAAGTTCGTAGCCTGGCACAGCGCTCGGCAAACGCAGCAAAGGATATCAAAGAGTTAATTTCCGATTCGGTCAACGAGATAGAGAGCGGGAACAGTTTGGTGGGCAAGTCGGGCGATACCATGCAAGAAGTGGTAACGGCCATTAAGCGGGTAAACGATATTATGGCTGAAATCGCGGCTGCATCGGCCGAGCAGGCGACCGGTATCGATGAGATCAGCAAAGCCGTGGTGCAGATGGACGAAATGACCCAGCAAAACGCCGCTCTGGTTGAGCAGGCCGCCGCGGCGGCAGAAAGTATGCAGTCCCAAGCCCAGCAGCTAACGGGCCAGGTGTCGACCTTTACCTTGGACGAGAACGGCGTCAGTGGCGGGGCGGGGACGGCCGCTGCGCGCATTGGCCACGACACTAAAACGATGGTGAGTCGGCCGGCCGCCGCCAAATCGGTAAAAAAAACTCCGATATTAAAAAGAAATGAGACCGCTGCCGATGAGTGGGAAGAGTTTTAAGGACACCATGGACCGAGAATTCAGCTACACCCAAGCGCATTTTGAACAGGTTCAAGCGAAGCTATATGAGTTGGCCGGTATTCAACTCGACACCAGCAAGGATGCCCTGGTTTACAGTCGTCTGGTGCGCCGTATCAGGAGCCTAAAGGTGGGAGGTTTTGCGAATTATTTTGTCTATTTACAAAATACCCCGTCCGAAACACAGGAATTCATCAATGCCCTGACCACAAATTTGACGTCCTTTTTTCGTGAGCCGCACCACTTTGACATACTCAAAGGCTATTTGCAGGATCATCCCGGCAACCTGCGGATCTGGTGCGTCGCCAGCAGTACCGGTGAGGAAGCCTACTCCATTGCCATGACCGTCGCAGAGCATTACGGCCAATTCGATACCCCGGTTGAGATTATTGCATCCGATATTGATACTGATGTGCTGACTGCGGCATCGGCTGGTATTTATAAACGGGAGCGCATCGAGTCGATCGTTCCTCAACGCCGCAAGCAGTTCTTTCAGCGCGGCACCGGCGGCCAGGATGGTAAGGTCCGGGTGGTTCCTGAGCTGAAACGGATGGTTGAGTTTGCCCAAATAAATTTACTCGAACCTAGCTGGCCCATTCGGTCAACGGTGGATGTAATTTTTTGTCGTAATGTGATGATCTACTTCGATAAGCAGACCCAACTGGCGCTGCTGACTCGGCTTGTCGCTCTACTCCCCTCGGACGGCCTTTATATAGCCGGACACTCGGAAAACTTCTCGGCCTTTGCGCAGGTGGTCCGACTGGCTGGCCAAACGACCTATTACCCGGTGAGAGGTTAGCATGCAGGGTTTCGATTTAAACAGTTTTGATCTAAACAACAATCACCTCGCTCCTAATCGGTATTTCGATAGGCATTTTGATCAAGACGCGGTCAAGATATTGCCGGGTGAATATTTCGCCACCCGAGACAATACCCTGATCGTAACGGTGCTCGGCTCCTGCGTGTCGGTGTGCTTAAGTGATGCGAAGCTGAAGATTGGTGGTATGAATCATTTCTTGTTGCCCAACGACAGCTCGGCGAACCAGGACATCCTGGGCGATTCGGCCCGTTATGGTGGCTATGCAATGGAAATACTGATCAATCATATGCTCAAGCTGGGCGCGCGTCGTTCAAGTTTGGTGGCAAAAATATTTGGCGGTGGCAATGTGTTGCGCGGCATCACCGCCACACAAGTTGGCCAGCGCAATGCAAGCTTCATCCAGGCCTACCTAAAGACCGAGCGCATCGCCATTTTGGCCTCCGATTTACTTGAGAATTACCCGCGTAAAGTCTACTTTTTTCCGGCCACCGGTAAGGTATTTGTGCGCAAGCTCAAAGCACTGCATAACAGCACCATTTTGGATCGGGAGAGCGCATATCGCTTGCGTATCCGTAACACGCTGATAATGGGCGATATTGAATTGTTTGGTGATTGAACTCTATGATCAAAGTCTTGGTAGTCGATGACTCCGCATTGATTCGGGCCCTATTGGGTAAGCTTATTGCAGCCGATCCGGCCCTGATGTTGGTCGGGGCCGCGCCCGATGCCTTCGTCGCGCGCGAGATGGTTATTCGGTTGCAGCCCGATGTGATCACGCTCGATATCGAGATGCCAAAGGTCGATGGCCTGACCTTTCTAACGCGCCTGATGCAGGCCCGGCCCACACCGGTCATTATGATTTCGACCCTAACCAGTGCGGGGGCAGACGCTACCTTGAGAGCCTTGGAATTGGGAGCCGTGGACTTTATTGCTAAACCAATGCTTGATGTCAGCCGGGGCATAGAGGCTTACCAAGAATTGATCAGCACTAAAATCAAGATGGCCGCCCAGGCCCGACTCATTAAGCCCAAAGTTAGCAGCCTGAATCGCATTGCACCGGGGTCCAATAACCTCATCGGCTCCGAGACAATATTAGCCATTGGTGCCTCGACAGGCGGGACAGAAGCCATTAAGTATCTATTGATGCAGTTTCCAGCCGCCATGCCCGCAATCGTGATAACTCAACATATGCCACCGGGCTTCACCAAAACATTTGCGACTCGACTTAATAGCCTCTGCCAGGTGCGAGTTAAGGAAGCGGAGCAGGGTGAACGATTGCTGGCCGGCTGCGCCTATATCGCGCCAGGCGACCAACATCTGGAGGTGATTCGGGTTGGCGCCGATTATCGCGTGCGCCTGCACCAGCAAGAGCGGGTCAGCGGCCATCGGCCCTCCGTCGATGTCCTATTTCAATCGCTGGCCCACAGTGCCGGGGTCAACACCGTAGCACTGATCCTGACCGGTATGGGCCGTGACGGCGCAGAGGGTATGTTGAGACTCGCGCGGCAGGGCTGTTATACCCTTGCTCAGGATGAGGCCAGTTGTGTTGTGTTTGGCATGCCCAAGGAAGCGATTAAGTTAAATGCCGTGAGTGAGGTTCTGGGCCTCGATCAGCTCGGCGATGCGGTAATCCAGAGGTTAAACGCCTTGTGCGCCGCCACCGGCCTATAGGAGGCTCGTAGATTCCACCAGATCGATTCGCCGTTGCACAGGCCATCAGCGCAGTTTTCTCCAATACCTTTTGAGTTGAATCAAGCTTCTTCCGAGTCGCTCGGAGTATTATGTCGCTTGTGTTAAATAGTGCACATATTAGTAAAAGGGATTGTAATACAAATGGCAGCGGCCAATTGCTGGTAATGCGCCAATATATGACTGTCCTAGCGTCATTGTGTCGTAAAAGTTGATAATGTTAGTCTTAAAAATCGCTCGTTAATTAACCAGCAAGTGTTCTATATTTAACACGCTTTAGAGACTTAGCCACAAATTCAAATATTGTGTGCTGAAACGTAAGATAACTGACCTCCAGGAACAAAATTAAATGAAACGGAACGGACCCTCCAGACATTCTCTTATGGCTTTTGTGAAAGTAATTTCCAAAACACCAAAAGTACGAGACGACGGGAACCGCAACACGCTGAAAAACCTATGCCGACCCGAAGTGCGTGAAGAGTTGAATGTTCAGGGTGTCGCTATTTTGAGCGACAATTGATCTGCGTTCAGCAGGTCGCCTAGTAATACCCCATCCTGCCATAGGACCCTTAAGCTAGTGGGGTTCTATCGGTCTTAGCAGCGCGTTTGCTTAGGCGAGTCGGCTTGCCAAATCCGAATGAATAAGTTTTTCTGCTTAGGCCCTCACATCCCGGTTTTAACCTCCAATCCCGCCGCTAGGCTTGGCTATTGCCGAGCATCTTTAAATAGTCTTGTATTTCAAGGCCATAGGGTAAACTCTCAGGACCGATCGCCGGCAAATAGTACTAAATGTTTTGACCCGTCGGGCGATAAACTGATTAAGACTATTTGGATTCTTTGTTATGTCAGTCCTGAAATTATTTCGACCCCCACTATTTGCTGTCGCGCTAATGTTCGCCGTGCCGCTGGTGCATGCCCTGGAGTATGGTGTTGACGGCAGTTTAGCCAGCTCGACGCTAGTGGACGATTGGGGCGTCGCGACCCATCTGCAAATCATAGGTGACAACCACCTAGGTTTGGATTTGGGTTATCAATATCTTAATAGTATGACCTATGATGGGTTCGGTTCGGCGGTAAGCCATGCCTTCAGTCAATATGAGGTCGGGCTCCTATGGCAGCTTGGCGAGGATGGCCTGCGCTTACAAACGCAGGCCGGAATGGTCCTATCCGGCAACGCGTTACAGGCCGGCACTGACGATCTGATCACCATGTTTCAACCGGGCTACCAAGTCGGCCTCGGGTTGAGTGTACCCATCTTTACCCGCTTTAGAGCCTTTGCCGATGCTGGCTATCAGGGTTGGTTGGCCGGTGAAATCCCCGATCAAACACGCTGGCGCTATGGCTTGCGGTTGAACTTTGGTGGTGTCGACAAAAAAGCCTTAGCCGCTGAAGAGGCCGCTCAAGCACAGCAAGAAGCGGAACGGCAGCAGGCCCTAATTGACAATCCACCGGTTACCATCGACACCGCAGTGCCGGTATATGTGCCCAGCACTATGTCCCAATCGTTGCCACCCATTCTGAGCTTGGCGGAGTTGTGCAAATGTTTTCCAGCCGGCCCCTTTACCCTGCAGCTGGGTCAGTTTGGCAACATGCAGCAAGCGGTAAGGAGTTTAGAGTTTCGTGGTCTGCGTCAATTCTTCAACTCACGCGCCTACCAAAAAGCACCTTTGCCGGTGTTCCTGTCCCAGTCTTCGGATGATATGCCGGTTGGCATTTACCTTGGTGAGCTGGAAACCCTCGCCGAGTTAAAATATTGGCACCATGAATTGCGTAAAAGTGGTCTGAGTGCGCGGTTCCGCAAGATTCTCGGCAGCAATGGTCAGCGCGTGGAAAACCCAATAGTGGCCATGGATGATAAGGTGGTCTTAGACAACCCGATTTACACCGCCGAAGAAATACGGCGCATGAATACGCTGGCCGAAGACTATGTGGCGCCGGTGCCTGAGCAAAAATTGTTAGTTGAGAAAGCGGCCTACGATAACCAATTGGCTAGCAAACGCACGGTGTTGAACCAAGCCCCCGTACCACAAGTTTATTTGGCCGACACGGCAGTGCAGATTGGGCCTATTGATATGAGCGAATTACAGGCCTTGTTGTCGGTTACCGCCATGCGTGAAGCACTGGCCCGCACCACCAAATTCCGCGTTCCTCTGGACATGGCGTTGGTATGGGACGAAGGTAAGCAGGAAGCCTGGCTGAATTTTGCACGCTTCGAAGATGAGCAACATCTGGACGAATGGCGGGCCTGGTTAGATTCAGAGGGTTTGACCAGTCGTCGCTTGGCGAAGCCGTTCAACCCCTTGGGTGATGTCTATGAATTTCAGCTCGGTCAGGCGCAACAGGAGTTCAGCATTGAAATTACCCGACATGATGCATTCGATAAGATGCTGCACAGTATGACATCGCCAGAAATCCTCTGGTTCCAGGCCTATCAACGGATTAATGACCGGCCCATTCACACCAGTCTGAATTGGTCGATGGCCGATTCCCGTTATCACCTAATTGTCACCAATGTGCAGACCAGTGACGAACAACAGGTAATATGGAGCAGTTTGACCGCGGTCGGTCTGCTGCCCTCATTGGCCGAAGAATAGGCCAATCGACCAGTAGTCGGCCAGGGTGAGATCGGTAAGTCTCACAAATTTTAATGACAGACATGGTCAAGGTAGGGTCGCCGGTCAGCCTTTGATGACCAGCTGGTAACTTTGCCGCCTGGCTAACTTCTACCCTGTTGAATCACCTAGCCGACTCTCTATCCGAGGCCCGCAGGTGCGCCATCGACAGACTGCTGCAGCGAACCTTTACTTTGGACCCCGCATGGACTTTCCTATTGAATTACTCGGTATATTATTTATCGTTGCGCTCATCGCAGGCTGGGTCGATACCCTCGCCGGTGGGGGCGGTTTGCTGGTCTTGCCCGCGTTGTTGCTGTGCGGTATTCCGCCCATCCAGGCTTTGGCGACCAATAAGTGCCAAGGCTTTGTTGGGACCCTGTCGGCAACCCTAACCCTTTATCTTAAAGGCCGGTTGAAGACGGCTGGGTTAGGGCGCCTGATGGCTTATACGGCCTTAGGCGCCCTGGCTGGTACCTGGCTGATTCAACGCATCGACACCAGCTGGCTAGCATGGGTGATGCCGCTGCTGCTGTTGCTCGTTGCCGGCTATTTTTTTGCCGTGCCTAATTTGGGTGAGCAGGAAGGTCGGGCCAGGATCAGTGATCGCCTCTGGGGCAGAACCCTAGTCCCACTGATTGGTTTCTATGATGGTTTTTTCGGTCCGGGCACCGGCTCTTTTTTTGCCGCCAGCAGCGTGGTGCTGCGGGGTAAAACTCTGATCGACTCAACGGTTATCGCCAAACCCTTGAACTTTACCTCGAATATCGTCTCGTTAGTTCTGTTCGCCTTCGGCGGTCAGGTGATCTGGTCGATCGGCCTAGTGATGATGGTGGGCCAGGCTCTGGGGGCCACCTTGGGCGCCCATTCAATCTATTGGGGCGGTGCTCGGTTGATCCGGCCTATGGTTATCCTGATGTGCGTGGCGATGTCAGTCCGTCAGTTGTGGGTATTTTTCTAGTTGATACGCGCCAGTGACGAGCATCTTGATCATAATCACCATCTGATCGATTAGCAGAGGATGCTCCTCTTGGGGCATCTCTAAGGCATCGGCCCCCATAGCAAACACCAGGCGGGTAATGGCCCGGGCAATGAGCGCCGGTGCGGCCGGTGACAGGGCTGATCGGGCGGCGATCGCGATCAGGTCCTCGGTCAACTCCTGTTCAAAAAAGCTCAGCTGCTGACGCACCGCATGCTTAAAGCGGTCAGAGCCGATAACGCCTTCGCGTAGCAAGATGGGTAGGTAGGGGCCGTCGTCATAGAGTTGTTCAATAAAGGTTTCGACCGACATCCGCACGATGCCTTTATTGCGCTCCTGAGCGCGAAAGCGGGCCTGCCCAATGACCTTACGCAGGGTGCTGCCGGCCAGTTCGATCACACAAATAGCCAATTCATCCGTGCTCTTAAAGTGCCGGTAGAAACTATTGGGTGCAATGCCAGCCTCGCGGGTAATCTCACGCAGGCTAAGCGAGGAAATCGAACGATGCGGGCCGACCAACCGAAGGGCCGCAGCGATAAGTTGTTCTTGGCTGATGGTGGCTTTGCGGCCAACCGTCGGTTTGGCTGCTCGTTCTGATGGGCTCACAGGTCATCCTTAAGTCGTATCCCGGCTAGGTCTTAACTTAACACTAATGAGACCCTCTGCAGAGCATTATTAGACAAGTGTATACAATTCATTATAATTGTCGGTCTAACTAGGCGGTAAAAAGTATGATAAAAGTTTCTGATGCGCTGATGTCGTTTCGAAATATGGTCCTCCCTGAGCCCGTTTTCGATTTTTGGTGTGCCGAACTAGGACTTCTCTCGCGCCGTCAGGCCGCAGTGGCACGTGCCGTGAAGGTCGTCTCAGAAACACCCAATACAGTCTCTATCTGGCTCAAGCCCAATGCCAATTTTGTTGGCGTATTGCCCGGGCAACACGTTAATGTCGGCATTGAAATCGATGGCCACCGCTTCCAGCGCAGTTATTCGGTTAGCGGTGTGCGCGGTCGGTGTTTTCGCATTACCGCGCGCAAGGTTGCCAATGGCAAGGTCAGCTCCTATCTAAATCAATATGCCCAACGTGGCATGCGCTTTAGCTTGGGGGAGGTGTATGGTGATGTGACGGTCAATAGCTTCGCCCAAAAACCGGCCCTATTCTTAGCCGGTGGCATCGGTATCACACCGATTATCTCTATGCTCGAGAGTTGGTCGCAGACCATGCGCCATCAGCCGGTGCAGCTGGTCTACTGGGGCAAAACAACCCAAGACTTGGTCTTTATTGAGCGCTTAAAAAATTTGGCGCAAAAGCACAGCTGGTTTGAGCTGAAGATTCTCGAAACGCAATTTTTGGAACGCAATGCCGACGGTACGCCCAGACTCTTGGCCGAAACCTCAGCCTGGTTTCAGGAGCTAAAGGGCCGATTGACCGACTTTGAAGCCTTTGCCTGCGGCAGTGATGGCTTTGTCGACCAGATACGGGAGCGCTTCTCGCCCCTGGTAAACACCTTTCAGTTCGAATCTTTTTCGCCGCTACTGGTGGCCGCCGAAGCCGGCGTGCCGATTCAGGTCCGCTTGACCAAACAGAACCGAACCGTAACCGTGCCCAGTGGGGTCAATCTATTGAACGCCTTGGAGCGGGCTGGCGTGGCCGTGTCATCCGGTTGTCGCCGGGGCACCTGTAATACCTGCAGTTGCAATAAAATCAGTGGCATCACCCAACATCAGGGTGATCGTTCCATCAACGAGGCCATGGCATCGGGCTTTAAACCCTGCACCCAGTCCGCCCTCAGTGATATAAGCTTGGAGATGTAATGACCGCCCTGTACAAAGAATTGACTGCCGATGAGACGCGCCGCTTTGGCGCGGCCATCGATCAATTGCATGCCGAGGTTAAACAAGAAATCGGTCAGGCCGATGCCGATTACATTCGGCGCGTCCACCGTGCGGTGCGCTATCTGGGTGTGATCGGTCGAGCGGCGTTGATGTTGAGTTTTATTCCACCGTTCTGGTTTATCGGCGTGGCGGCCTTGGCCCTATCTAAAATTATCGACAATATGGAGCTGGGTCATAATGTGATCCACGGTCAGTATGATTTTATCGGAGATAAACACCTCAATGGTAAGCAGTTTGAATGGGATATTCTCGGCACCAGCAACAATTGGCGTAAGACTCATAACTACAAGCATCATACCTACACCAATATTGAAGGGCAGGATGAGGACATAGGCTATGGTTTTATCCGCGTCTTTGCCGAACAAAAGTGGCATCCCTGGTATCTGCTCCAGCCGCTCTATAGCTTTTTCTTTGCCTTTGCGTTTCAGTGGGGCGTGGCGCTGCAAAACCTAAACGTTAAGCCGCAACCGGGCACGAACTATTTTAAGCACCTGACGCGGCAAAACCCCGAGGCCTGGCACAAGATTAAGTGGCAGCTGGGCAAAGATTATCTGATCTTTCCGCTATTGGCGGGGCCGATGTTCCTATCGGTCTTAGCCGGCAACATGGCGGCCAATGTGATTCGCAGTTTGTGGACCTTTATCATTATCTTCTGCGGCCATTTTACCGAGAAAACGGTCTTGTTCCCGGCCAGTGCGGTCAATGACAACGAGCCCGGACAATGGTATGTGCGCCAGGTTCGAGGCTCCAGCAATATCACCGGCGGGAAGCTGTTTCACTTCTTGAGCGGCAATCTCAGCCATCAAATTGAGCACCATCTGTTCCCCGATATACCGGCGAATCGTTATGCCCAACTAGCGCCACGGGTCAAGGCGATCTGCGCCGAATACGGCCAAACCTATAACAGTGGGCGACTGTCGGTGCAGTTCTATCAGGTCATCTATGCTATCTGCCGGCATGCTTTTCCGTCGCGTCCGCGGTCCATTTGACCCTTACATGCACCGCAAAATGGTTGGCTCAGCCCAGCCACTGGCGTAGAGTGCCGTTTCGTTCCTAGTCCGTGAGACACCCATGTATTCGCAACAAGAGGCCTTGGGCCAGCTGCTTGACTATAGTGCGCTGGATTCTGACCAGCAGAAAGCGCAAGAATTTATCGTTGAGTTTGTCCGTGCTAACCCGGACTATTGGTCGCGTGCCAATCTGGCCGGTCACCTAACCGGCTCGGCCTGGATAACGGATGTCCGGCGTGAGCACGCGGTATTGCTGCACCATAAGAAGCTCAACATGTGGCTGCAACCGGGTGGGCACATCGATGCCGATGATGCTGACCTGGCTCAGGCCAGCTTACGTGAGGCCCAGGAAGAGACCGGGTTGTTCAATCTGGTTCTGGCCCAACCGGGTATCTTTGATCTGGACGTGCACCGCATTCCGGCGCGGCCGTCGGAGCCGGAGCATTGGCATCTCGATGTTCGCTTCTGGTTTGTTAGTGCTGAGCAAAGCTTAGTGCTGAGTCATGAATCCAATGCTTTGCGCTGGTTAAACCGAGCCGAGATAGGCCAACTGACCCAAGAAGAATCGATTATGCGTATGGTCCGCAAGAGCCTTGCAACCCAACCAATTTAGGCTGATTGTGCAGCGCAATAAAAAGGGCGACCCTAGGGTCGCCCTTTAGCGGTATAAACGGGTTGGTTCGAGCGCCTGCCAAGGCTCGGGTCTAGCCGAACTGGTTCATGGTGTTATCGTCACCGGCTGCCTTCAGGGCATTGTCTCCGGAAAAATATTCCTTATGGTCATCGCCTATATCTGAGCCGGACATTTGCTGGTGTTTCACGCAGGCGATACCTTGGCGTATTTCTTGTCGTTGCACGCCGGCAACATAACCCAGCATGCCATCGGTACCAAAGTAGGCTTTGGCCAGGTTGTCAGTCGACAACGCCGCCGTATGGTAGGTTGGCAGGGTAATAAGATGGTGAAATACGCCGGCATTCTTGGCCGCATCCAGTTGGAATTGCTGGATGCGACGATCGGCTTCTAGGCCGAGTGGGCTATCGTCATAGCTCGGCTGCATCAACTCGGCGCGTGAGTAGGCCGAGACGTCGGTGCCGGCCGCCGACCATTCATCGAACAGTTGCTGGCGGAAACTCAGGGTCCAGTTGAACGACGGCGAGTTGTTATAGACCAGTTTGGCTGTCGGTATCACCGCTCGAATTCGGTCAACCATGCCGCCAATTTGGCCCACATGGGGTTTTTCGGTTTCGATCCAGAGTAGGTCGGCGCCAGCCTTCAGCGCTGCGATGCAATCGAACACACAGCGATCTTCACCACTACCGGGCCGGAACATGAACAGGCCCGATGGCAGGCGTTTGGGTCGCACCAGCTTGCCATCCTGTTGCAGGACCACATCGCCCGGGTTCAACATCTGCGGCGTCACTTCTTCGACATCCAAGAAACTGTTGTACTGGTCTGCCGCGTCGCCGGCGACTCTGACCTTGGCGATCTGTTTGGTAAGACCGGCTCCTAAGGAATCGGTGCGTGCGACGATAATACCGTCATCGACACCAAGCTCTAAAAAGGCATAACGCACCGCGCGGATTTTCGCATGAAAGTCTTCATGCGGCACCGTGACCTTGCCATCCTGATGGCCACATTGTTTTTCATCGGCAACCTGGTTCTCCAATTGGATGCAACAGGCACCGGCCTCAATCATTTTCTTAGCCAATAGATAGGTTGCTTCGGCATTGCCAAATCCGGCATCGATATCGGCGATAATCGGCACTATATGGGTCTCATATTGATCAATCTGCGCAATTAGATTGCGTTCCTTTAGGTCGTTTCCAGCTTTAACGGCGCTATCCAAGGCATGAAACAGAACGCCCAACTCGCGCGCATCGGCTTGACGCAGGAAGGTGTAGAGCTCCTCAATCAAACTGGCCACGGCGGTCTTTTCATGCATCGACTGATCGGGCAGGGGGCCAAAGTCTGAGCGCAGAGCGGCAATCATCCAGCCAGACAGGTAGAGATACTTGCCTCGGGTCGAGGTGAAATGCTTTTTCACCGAGATCATCTGCTGTTGGCCGATAAAGCCGTGCCAGCAACCCAACGACTGAGTGAATTGACTGCTGTCGCCATCGTAGGCTGCCATATCGCGGCGCATGATGGTGGCGGTGTAACGGGCGATATCGAGTCCGCTCTGAAAACGGTTCTGAGTGCGCATGCGCGCTACCGCTTCGGCATCGATGCGGTCCCAACTGGGGCCAGCAGCTTGGCTCAGGCGATCGGCGGCCTGCACGCTGTCTTTATAGGTAGCAACCTTGGCTTGTGACATCTTGAAGAACCTCTTTTGGGTGTGTATTAAGCGGCGCTGGCGCCCTGGATATTGCTTGGATCTGTATAAACAATAGGCAGGCGGCTATGATTCGTCTAGTTTATATGTATAATTTTGGTTATACGTATAGTGAATAGTAATCAGAAGAATTTATATTTTTAGCGTAATTACGCTAAAAATAATGTTCTTGTTTATAGGAATTAAAATATGCAGTTAAACCGAGTAGATATGAACCTCTTAGTCTATTTAGATGCGTTGTTGCGCGAGCGAAGTGTTACTCGAGCTGCTCAAAAGTTGGGTATTAGCCAGCCGGCGATGAGTAATGGCCTGCGTCGCCTGCGCGATCTATTTGGCGACCCACTGCTGATTCGCACCAGCGACGGCATGACTCCGACCGAA
>Ga0115546_1000195_pt1 | contig 43333 bp, 48 predicted proteins | sample COGITO_mtgs_1004_FD_87186 | JGI IMG/M metagenome (GOLD analysis project Ga0115546, IMG submission 87186) | Pelagic marine microbial communities from North Sea - COGITO_mtgs_100413 | ecosystem: Environmental > Aquatic > Marine > Epipelagic | place: Germany:Helgoland, sampling site Kabeltonne...
ACTTTGAATCCTTTTATCACGTTAGCAAATAATCCTAACTTAAGTTCTGATTTCTTAGAGCAACTAATACAATCCCCTTTCATCAGTTCGTTGTTTCCCACAGGAATAGGTAATGGAATAGAACGGGGAAAGACTAATTTTTTAGCACAGGCTTTGGATAACAATCAGTTTATATCGGCAGAGTTTCTTCGCAAACACATTTACGGCAATTCCGCTATTCACATAGAGGGCTTTATGGAAGGAGAGTTCATTGATAGAATCTTAGCACAATATCATTTAGATGCTAACCTTTTGACTCGGTTAAAGGCTAAATCTGGCAATGATGGTTTGAAGATGGAGATGCCTAAGTGGAGTAAAACTATCTCTCCTATGGGTGGGTGGGAAGCCAATAACACAACACTTCATTCTGAGGGTCATACTTTTGAGGAGTTTGTGGCTCTGAATCCTAACCCAGAGATTCTTGCTTACCTTTTATCAGATAGCAAAGTCAATCCACCTTTCATAACAGGGTCAAGTCCTCGATACTGTATCGCTCGCAATCCTTCACTACCTGTTTTAGATATTTGGGATGTAAAACCTGTTTCTGATAGGGGTGATTGGTTCACTATCTTTGATGAGGATGATATTGCTCAGAACGGAGGTTTAACCCTTCCCTTCATAATCAACCGTTTTACATCATTAGCACGACACGGAACTTACTTGTTTAGCAATCCTGCAATTTTCCCTGCTACTTCTCCTTCTTGGAAATCAGGTCTGTTCAATTGGCGATTTTAGTTTTACCCCTTGCGAGGTGCGAATGCTTAAAGCCTTAGTGTCCCACTAAAGGGTGGGTGAACTGAGTGAAAGATTTGTTTATGAAGAAAAAGATGACTGAGTATATCGAGAACTTTGCTTTTTTCCGAGACACCTTTATTCGTTTAACAGGTATTGAAGACTATGAAAGTGTGATGGAGCATTACTTAAACTTTGAAGCGGAAGTTTGCACTTGTGAAATGTGTCGTGAAGATGAAGAGTGTATTCACATTGACACTCCTGCTGAAGATGATTTACCCGATTGGGATTGAGGTGAGAAAATGAGTGAAAATACTACAAAGGAGAAAAGACAAGATGGAACTGCACAGGAAGAATGGGTGGGGATGCCTGAGTTTAAAATGGAGAAGCAAAGACCCTTTAGTAAGATTACTGTGCGCTTTGAAACAGAAGAAGATTTACAAGAGTTTGCTAAGTTGATAGGGCAAAAATTAACACCTAAAACCAAGAGCATTTGGCATCCTCATAAACCACATAGAAGTGGTCTGGTGAGGCGGTGGGTTGATGAATCCTGAATATCCTATTTACATTGTTTCCAAAGGACGTTGGGAAACTCGTTTGACGAGTCGTGCTTTAGAGGAAATGAATGTTCCCTATCACATTATTGTGGAAAAGTCGGAATACGATAAATACGCGGCTGTCATTGACCCTGCTAAGATTCTAATAACTCCTGAAAAATATAACACCGAGTATGACCCTTTTTGGAATGATGACGACCCGCGAATTGGACCAGGTGCGGCTCGTAATTTCGCTTGGCAACATTCCATTGACAATGGCTATGATTGGCATTGGGTTATGGATGATAATTTAGACGCATTTCACCGCATGACTGATAATATCAAAGCCGAAGTGACGAGTGGGACTATCTTTAAGTGTATGGAAGATTTTGTTTTAAGATATGATAATATCGCTATTGCTGGCCCAAATTATTATAATTTCGCCAAAGCGACTGAGGCTTTACCCCCCTATGTTAAAAACACCAGAATATACAGTTGCTTGTTTATCAGAAACGACATTCCCTACCGATGGAGAGGTCGCTACAATGAAGATACTGATATATGTTTACGAGTCTTGAAAGATGGTTGGGCCACCCTTCAGTTTAACGCCTTTTTACAAGGTAAGGTGACTACTCAGCGTATGAAAGGTGGAAATCACGAACAGTTTTACGAGAAGGATGGAACATATCTTAAGTCTAAGATGTTGGAAGATATGCACCCTGATGTGGCTAAGGTGGTTTGGAAGTTTAACCGATGGCATCATCACGTTGATTACAAACCCTATAAACACATTTCATTGGGTAATCGTAAAAAAGACATACCTTTAGAGGTTAATAATTATGGAATGTCATTACTTACGCGCCCCGTATAAATTGAATAACTTAATGTAGTCCATCAGTTTCTTAGTATTATGGCGACAGTAAGGCGTTTTGAGTTTCACGACTATGGTGATAACTCTCATAAGTTCTGGGAGTTGCACCAGAAAGGCGGTTGTTATCATACTGAATACGGTCGGTTATCTGGTTTCGGGAGAGCAGGGAGTCGCAGTAAGTCTGGGCAAAAGTGTGACTCATCATACCGCAGGGCCACCGCAAATAAAATCAGGAAAGGCTACGTGGAAGTTAATCCTACGAGTTCTTCCACTACGAGTTCTTCCACTACGAGTTCTTCCACTACGAGTTCTACACCTCCAATGATGACCCAACAACAGGCCGCACCAAGCGGCTCTATGGGTTTATTGAATTGGTTAACGCTTTAAGCAGTCTGATATGTTGAAATAGTATGTCCCCTGAATAAGAGTATGTATCTAAAGGTTCAAATCCCTTACAGTTACTCTTTATCTAAGTCGTCAAGCGACTCTACTCAATGGGAAGTTTTACCTCATCGTAGTCCCAACGTAAACACTCACCATCTTTTTTGCGATTTACTTTCTTACCAAACTCCTTGGAGTCAATTTAATAAAAAAGGTGAGATTTACGAAATAGATAACGCTCACACCCTTTACCCTGCTTTTTGTAAAACTACTAAAATTCGTCCTAAAATGTTACCGTCTTCTGGTAAAATTGACTTATTTAATTTATTTAGTTTAGGTGGTTTACGAAAATACGGCCCTAAAAGAGAGTTATTGGTTTCCAACGGGACTCCAAAATACAGCACTTGGAAGACTCAAGATAACGAAACCGCCGAAAATGAATATTACTCAAAATTACAAACTATACCTGCCAACATTTACTCTAAAGTTTATGAGAAATTCTTTACTACTCGCACTAAACCCGTTCACAAGTTCATGGAGTGGGTTTCTACACAAAAGGATATTGTAGGAGTTTGGAACGCTAACTCAATTTCTTCAGGACTTTTGCATGATAGGGGTGGTGTAAATTACAGATACTCAAACTATCAGGCTTTTGGCTCGAAGCAAGTCGGTTCACCGACACCCAGAAAATTATCATCTAAACCGTTTTTACAAGCGATGTTGGGTAGAACAGATGAGTTCACCGATAATGAGGATTACTCTTCTTTAGTAGTTGATTATGACCAGAAAATGTGGGGTTGTGTCCCTTATGAAAGTCACCCTGATTTTAACTTTCCTAGACAGGCTGTTTCTACTGACATCGGTTACGAAACTGATATTCAAGTAAAGAAACTTGAAATGGCGCACCCAGAGGTTTCCTCTTATCGCCGCCGTCAGACAGCGCGTAATACTGATTTTGCCCCACCCATTTTAGAATGGGAATCAGTTGGATTTCCAAAAGTTGCTCCTGTTTCCACCAAGGCTCTTTACGCTCGAAAACCTATTCATTTACAATTTGTTTATCGAGAAACAGGATTTGTTAGCCGTAAAAAAATCAACAGTAGTGATTCTGATAGTTTGTTAAATCAAATAATCAGTCATTCCGTTAATTACGCGGATTGGTTTAAAAGATTGGCGTTGCCTGTGGACACTTCTCAAGACCAAGTTTCTAATTATCGTGTAATCGAAGGAAGTGTTCGTTCAGTTAGTAGTATGACACACAACACAGCAAAATTTTCAGAGGTTCAGACTGATTACGGAGAGGTGGTAGGGGAACAAGTTTCTTACGAATCCACAGGTAAGGCTTATTGTTTCTCCCTAGCATCTTACTTTTCAGGGGCTAACCGAAATCTTCACTTCCCCAGAGGCGACTACACTACTTTGAACGGAAAAATTATAAGTGAAAAAGATACACCCATTCCTCACAGCCTATATCCTGAACTCGGCGGTCGTTATTACCATAAAAATCAAAAATACTTTCCTCTACAAGGAAGTAGTTCTTCAACACAAGAGGGTCGAGTAGGTAACATAAATCGCATCTCTGGTTATCGTCCCACTCTTGGAAAACTAACATCCACGAAGAATCGTTTGGATTACACACCTGTTGACCTGTATGAAATGTTAGACGATTCAGTATCATACCCTCGTTTCATTTACTCTGCTAAAACACAGGCTTACCATTCTCGACCATTAGTTTCGCGAGATGGTGGAAATCGGCATGATTTCGGTTTACTTCGCACCGCGTCTATTAGACCTTTAGACGTTCTTGACCCTGACCAAGATTTAGAAGGTATGAAGATTTTAAATAAAATAATGCTTGAAAACTTAATACCAAACGAAACTATTTTTAGTGATTCGGGTAAAGGGATGGAAAAGACTACTTACGATGATTCTTCTCTTCTAACACCTTTCACTCGATTAGTTGACATGATTAATCTGGCTCAGAAAGGAATGGCATCCGATTACACCCCTATTAAAGTTAAAGCCCTTCCCGTTAAAGTGGGCCAAGCGGTTAAACTAACTCAAGACTTGTCTCTAGCGGGAAGAACAACCGATTTCACAGATGCTTTTTCTATACCCTCTAGTCCTCTGTCTGGTCTTTCTACGACAGAGCAGATATTACTAGCAACATTTGTAAAAACTATTGAGAATACTAGAACTATTACGGGTGACGATATTCCTTTAGAGTATTCAGTTACTCTCTACATCAATCCTAAAAACGATTTATCGGTGTTAGTGGACTATCCTTCCATTTTAATGAGGGACTGCTCGAATGGGAGGCTAAGAGATTCGTTACTTCCCGCTTTCCGCATAACTGATTTAGTAAAAATATTGACTAATAAGACTTATTCACAATCTATTTTTAATTCTGAAAGCCCACCTTATTTTCTCATCATGCCACAGGGTAGATACGGGGCAACAGAAGGAGTCATTAACCTGTGTAGCCAATCCGAATATCAGGGGTTAACGCAAACTTCTGGTGGGTGGGGGGATGACTTAGGTTATATCACACGACCCTTCACTTTAAACACGGTTTTCAATGATTACTGTTATCACACTATTCACATCAAATCTGGAATGACTGTTTCTGACCCTGTAAATACGTTGCCCTTAGACTTGAAAAGGAATAAGTTAATAGTCAAAAGACCGTTTACTTACACTAGCATTTTTCCCGTTACAGGTGAATTGCAGAATGTTGAGTTAAGTCTCTCATCAGTCAAACGCCCCGCTAAAGAGGATGGGCAACGGCCCACTTCTTTTGGTTACTCTCCTGTGGCTTACTACTCTGTCCCTAAAGACTCTGAAGAAATGCCTGATAACATTCCTCAGAATATGTTTAAACCTATGAACACTAACGGACGAACTTTTAAAGGTCAAAGAAACAGAAGTTATGGGGACATGACCAAAGCCAAAGATTACACTACTTACTCGTCTATTGTTCTTCCATTTGAAAACATCAACTATCCCATTCGTGAAACAGAGGACGTAACCTATGGAGGGGTGGCTAGTGGTAAATTCTCTGAAATAGTAGATAATAATCCTGAGACTCCACTTTTAATGCCATTTCTTAAAGAGCAAAGAAATCGGGACGCGAGGAGTGAAGGCAAAGGTAGATACAGATATTTATCTGATAATCTATCTTCATGGTCATTAGGAGTTCCTGCTGAGTTTGTTCCTGAAACCTACTCTCTTACAGGAATGGAGTTAGGTTTGTTCAATTGGCCTTTGGGATTAGTCTAAGTTCGATGCTTAAGGTAATAAGTGATGTGTGCTACTTGTCAGCATGGCTACTGCGGAAACTTTCATTGACACCTTTGAACCTGACTTATGGGCAAGAGAATTATCTGGATTTATGGACGCTGACGGCAAGCCGCTTAAACATAATTTGAAATCTATGGGTTATGAGGGCGATATTTTAATTCGCTGTGATGTGGAGGGTGAAACTAAAACTTGGGGTATAGAGAGGAAAACTTTAACAGACGCTTTAAACTCTTGGATGGGTAAAAGATTGATTAGGCAAGTTCACGATTTAAGTGAGCGAGTGGACTATCCTTTGCTGTTTGTTATTGATGAACCTGCGAAAAGGATTTCCAATTCTCCCAATAACCCTTACAGGAAGTTCGCATCTCACATTCCCAATTTAGAATCCCACCTTAACAGAATAGCGATGGAAGTCTGCCCTGTTTTAAGATTCCGTGATGAGCCAACGGCTATTAAACAGGTAAAAAGTTTAATCAAAAGAATTGAGGCGGGAGATTATCAGTCGGTTAGGCTTCACACCCACAGAGTTTCCGAGCCAGATGAGGTTGTTGATTTCTTGATGGGCATTCCGAAAGTGGGGAAAAAAACGGCGGCGGAATTTAAGAAAAACTTTAACTCTTTTCCAGATTTGATTGACAGAGTGGAAGAAATTAATCCGTTAGTAAGGGCCGAACCTGACAGGCAGACTATTAGACAGTTTTTGACTAAAGATTGGCGACAAGAAGGTTAATAAGAAAACTGCTATTACTAGGAGCGATTACCATGACAGACCCTAGTTCAGTTCTTCCCGACATTTTAGATGTTCACGACATAAACGAGTTGTTGGTTGAGAAAACTTTTATTGCTGATTTACTGCAAGAATACAATCCTGAAATTGAAGAAAATTACAAAGGGGGGCGCGAGGTTGATATGCGTGTATGGACTTTAGTTAGAGATATTAAGATGATGATAGAAAGTTCAGACGTTTGGTTCGTCCGAGAGTATTAAGCAAACGCTTAAAGGTAAGTTGTCCTTCATTAAGTTATGACTGATTCTGCAAATGCCGTTACCTCACCTGTTATTGTTTGCCCTGCACCGCCTTTGAAAAGTATGGTGGGTGCTTTGAAAGCCCTATCTGATGATGCCATCTTAGTTTTAAGTCCTGAAGGCATTACTTCTAGGGTGGTAGATTCGGCTCACGTTTGTATGTTGGAAGTTAGTATTCCCAACAAAACTTTTACAAGCAATTCGGCTGTGGGTGAAACTCAAGTGGCTATTTCTTTGGATAATTTTGATACGGCTTTAAAGTTGGCAGGAAAAAAAGATGTAGTTAAAATGTCTCTAACTGATAGCGATACATTTTTGGAATTAGACATTGGAGATATTACTAAATCAGTTCGGTTGCTAGACACATCTTTAGTTAAGAATCCTCCTGCTCCTGTTCTTAGTTTTGATTTAAGTTACAGTTTAGATGCCGAGTCTTTGAAAAAGGCTATTACTGCGACTAAAACGGTGGGAGATGTTGTTACATTTCACTTTGATGGTTCTAATACCAAGTTAACTGTTGACTCGAAGATGGAAAGAGTGGAAGCCCCATTGGAAACTACCAATATTACCATTACTTCTAAAACTGCCGTAACCACACTTTACACTATTCAATATTTAGTTCACATGGTTAAGACATTGGGTTCAGATGTTACTATTTCTTGGGGGGACATGAAGCCTTTAAAACTTATTTCTGATGATGGTTCTGTAACTATGAATTGGTTATTAGCCCCTCGTAATAAGAATTGATAAACCCTTGCATAGACTGATGAAGGGTGTATTTGTAGGTGTGGTTTATTTAGTATGAGTCGTTATTACAATTACTTCCGAGTCGTTGGGGAATTAGGAAGTGAAATAGAGGTGCGAATATGAGTGAAGCAAGTGATGTAGTAATGGCCGAAGAACAACTGCCCCAATCGGGTTTTAATCCTGTGGGATTAGGAGAAACTATCTTTAAGCAACGCTATGCCCGTTCAGAATCGGAAACTTGGGAGTCAGCCTGTGATAGAGTAGCAACTCATGTTGCACAAGCAGAGAACGGATCAAGAGAAAAGTGGCGTGGAAGATTCTATCAGAAACTTTCCGAAGGTCTATTTGTTCCTGGTGGAAGGATTTGGTATGGGTCTGGTCGTGCAAAAGGTCAGTTATTGAACTGTTTCGTAGTTCCCACAGACGACAGCCGAGAAGGTTGGGGTCAGACTGTTAAAGATATGCTCATCATTTCAGGAACGGGCGGTGGAGTTGGAACAAACTATTCTCCTATTAGACCGAGAGGAACGCCTATCAAGGGAACGGGTGGAGAAGCCACAGGTGCAGTATCTCTCATGGAGATTATTAATCAAACAGGAGAAGTAATCAAAGCAGGTGGTGGCCGAAGAACGGCACTTATGATGTGTTTGCGATACGACCATGCTGATATTATGGAGTTTCTAAACGCTAAACTTGACCTTGAGAGGCTGAACAACGCTAATGTTTCTGTGTTAGTAGATGATGATTTCTTTAAGCAAGTGGAAAACAATGATGACATTGTTCTTAAGTTCCGAGACAGACCTGTGTTAGATTCAGAAGGGAATGAAAGGACTATTCCAGCAAAAGAGTTATGGGATAAAATTATTCAGAACTCTTATAACTCGGCTGAACCTGGTATTTTAAACATTGGCTTGGCTAACAAAATGAATAACATTCACTATTACAAACCTTTAATCGCTACTAACCCTTGTGGAGAAATTTGGTTAGAGGCTTACGGTTGCTGTTGTTTAGGTGCAGTCAATCTGGCTCGACACATCGAAGATGGGGAAATGAATTGGGAAAGTTTAGCCGATACGGTAACTGTTGGAGTAAGGCTTCTGGATAATGTTTTGGATGTCAATCAATATCCCATCAAGGAAATCGAAATAAATTGTCAGAAAGTTAGGAGAATCGGATTAGGCATAATGGGATTGGGACACGCTTTAGTAAAAATGGGTTACAAATACGGTTCAGAAGAAGGTAACGCTCAAGTTGATAAAATAATGAAGTTTATTAAAGAACGCTCATACGAAGCATCTACATTTCTTGCTGTTGAAAGAGGGCCGTTTGAGGCTTACAATGAAAACTTCTTAAACTCTGGATTCGTTAAAACTTTACCTCGCCGCATTAAACAAAACATTCGTGAACACGGTGTAAGAAACTGTGCGCTTTTAACTATTGCTCCCACAGGAACAACTTCTATGGTTATGGGAACGTCTTCAGGAATCGAACCTATTTTCGCACCTGGTTATATTCGCAGATACTATGATTCGGACAATAAATCTAATGATAGAATTTTAAAGGAAGAAATTGTAGTTGACCCTTTGTTTAAAGAACTTTACGAAGGTGGGGCAGACATGGATTCTTTCGTTGCTACTAAAGATTTATCTGTTAGAAATCACATGGAAGTTCAAGCGATTTGTCAGAAACATATTGATAATTCAATTTCTAAGACTATTAACATTCCTAACGATTATGACATTAATGATTATGGAGATTTAATGTTAGAGTTTGGCCCACAACTAAAAGGAATGACAGTTTACCGACAAGGTTCTCGCGGTAATGAACCTTTATCTCCTGTTACAGTAGAACAGGCTATTGAGTATCTTAAAAACGAACAAGCAGTTGAAGGTTCTGCCGCTACTGATTGTCCATCAGGAATCTGTGAACTTCCTGTTTCCGTGACAGAGTAACTGTTAAATACTACTACCCTTTCCTATGGTTGATAAGATGAAGATACCTGACCGTTTGTTGCTAGAGATGAAAACTGCGACTCCAGAACAAGTGCGAAAAAGAATAAGTCCTATTTTAATGCAAAGAGAAGGTTTTCACTATTTGTATGAAGAAGGAATTATTCAATATTTGATTCCAGAGTTAAGTGAATTAGAAACTTATCATCATAATTCTAAGTATCACCCTGAAGGCTCACTCTATAATCATTACTCCTTAGCCTTCGATAAATATTATTCTGATGAGAATAGAACAGAGTTGGGTGCTTGGGCTTTGCTTTTCCATGATGTTGCTAAGTCGCTAACTGCTGTATGGAAGCCTGAAGGTTATCACAGTTTTATTCGTCACGAAAGCGAAGGGGGAAAGTTGTTTAAAAAGTATTATCGAACTAGCCCCATATATTTTTCTGAAGACGAGTGTGATGCTATCGAGTGGGTGATTAAAGAACATAATAATTTCTGTCGTGTTGCTAAACAGAAAAAGTCGCTCGCTATTGTTCATCACCCGAACTTTAAACTTTTGTGTGAAGTAGCGCGAGCCGATGCTATGGCGATAAACCATGAGTTCTATTTAGAAAGAGTGAAATATTTTGCAGACCTAAAAATTGAGTTTCCTGAAATGCCCGATTACTTGTAGTGCGAGAAATTAAATAGTCGTGTTGTTTCTTCTAAGTATGGACATTTTTGCACTACCTAAAGAATACTACGCCACCGAGAAGAAACCTATCCACATTATCGGATATTCAGCCGCCTTAGCCTTAGCCCTCATTGGTGTTGTGGAAACTATACACACGATTCCTTACATCGTTAAAGGAGAGGCCAATTTGAATAACACTTTGCTCGGCCCTGTTGCGGTCGGTGCAGGTTTGATTTCCGCTTCTATGTATCTTAAGCAAGCAGGTATAGAAGCAGGTTATTAGAATGCCCACTCTGTTTAAACCCAGAAAAGAAGATGATTTTCCTTTCGTTGGCGTTTACAGGGCTGTGATTAAAAGAGTGTTCGTAGTAGTATTACTAGCCGTTGTAAGTTTAACTATTATCTTAGGAAAAGGACTATACTGAGGGATTCAAATGGTAGTTAAATCGGCTACCAAGAAGAAACTGATGGACATAGGTTTCCCTGAAGTAATGGCTCACTTTCTCGCAGATGAGATGAAATGGGCTGAGTGGTTGGACTTACCGTTGAAAGGAAAAAACTCTGGTTTCAAGAAGCAGTTTTACAAGAGAATAAAGAAGGGATTAAAACAACTTGGAGAAGTTGATACTTATCTTGAAAAGTCAAATCAAAAAAGAGAAAATAAGGAAACTGATAAACACATAATGACTGTGGCGTTTTTTAACGATAATGTAGTGGATGTGGCTTACAACATGATTCACTCTTTACCCGTTTTAACCCCAGACGCTAAGTTTCCAGACCTACCCTCGCAAGGTTTGTTCAATTGGGTTAGTTTTGAAGGTAAGCCGTATCAGAAAAAAAACAAAATACAATACACACAGGCTTTAGGTCTTTTCAATTTAGTGGTGTATGAGTATAATCGCAAACAAAAGATATGGTCACTTGAAGATGAGAGCAGAGTCAAACGAGAATATGAGGATTGGTTAAAGAGAAATGAAAGGTATCGGCCTGAAAATCGCCCTTTGAGTCCCTATAACCCTTCCAACCCGTATGACTATGCACCGTTTTATCATAAAAACAATATGCAGAGAACAAATCAATATGGTTGGAACTCTCCCAATGCACGAAGCCCTCAGTTCGATTTTAAGAATCCACAGTTTAAGAAAGAATATGATAAGTATCAGAAAATGTATCAGGATTACACTTCTTCTTCCCTTGCTAAATAGGTCTTGATGACGACCCCTGCGAGGATATTTAGAACATGGCGCGAAATCCAAAGGGATGTGTCGAAAGACTTAAATAAAATGTGGCAATACGATAGTTTGTTCCCTTTAGCGGGGGGACAAGGAGATGGCAGAATAAGACCTTACAGAGAGGTCTAATGCGCTACTATGGGTTGTTGTGACCCTACCAACGGGCAAGTGTCTGAGGTGTATGAGGTAACTCTCAATAGTAGGTTGTTGTCGTAATTGAACAAGGTAATCTTTGTCGGCGATTTAAGGGTATGACCTAATCCCTTTCTCCAACTTCTTAGACTTGGTGCATCTAAGATGACAGACCCAAGCGCACCACTTTACTTTACTTTACATTCCAAAAAGATTTGGTGAGAAAATGGCAAGCAAACATTGTGAATTGTGTGGATATGGTATGGCGGCGAAAGCAACTAATTGTGCTTACTGTCGAAAACGACCAGCGTTCCGAGCCAAGATGCTTGCTAAACGTGAGTGATTCAGACTTCTGGGCCATTAGCCAAGTCAGGATTAAGGCACTCGGCTTTTAACCGAGCGATTCGCAGGTTCAAATCCTGCATGGCTCACCAAGTCTGTATCATAGCGTTCTTATAGTCTGCCCGTATAACTGTGGGTGAGGTTATCCTATGTGGGAACATCCTAAGTTATCTGAAAGTATCAAAAAAGTCTTCCATCAGGAAACTAAACCTATCATACCTAAGAGAAGCCTTAATGATTCTTTACTGCAAGGGGCTAATCGAGAGGCTTACTTGAGATTTTTAGGTAAAACCTCAAATTCTGGTGGAAGTTTAACTGTTCCTGTAATGGCTCGAAACACGCATCAAGGCATTTTATCTAATTTCGGTGCGGCTTTAAACTACACTAATCCTGACAGTTTAGATTTAGAGGTCGTTTCTAGTAAACCTCCTGCGTTGATGAGAAGTAAATCTTTTCATTACACACAATGGATAAATTGGAAGTGGCAATACAAAGTTAAGTATGATAATCTTTCCCAGATGCCGAGCAATAAAGGAATTGTTTCTGAAGTAGGTCTTTACAATTTTCAACCGACAAATAATTCATGGATTAGTTGGAACAAGTGGATATACGATGATTGGTATGCCGTTTGTCAATCAACCCCGATAAAGTGTAAGCAAATGGATGTGACAGGTTTATTTGGCGATACGAGGGGGCAAGGAACATTTCAAAATCATGTTCGTGTTCGATACCGAGCGTATATCTCCCCAGACCCTATGGAACACTCTTATTTTAACGCAGATTCGGGAGCAGTTTTTGGAGAAATCCATTCTTCACAGAGCGTGGGTGCAGGAATCATTGGTCATCAACTTATTGTTGAAGCGGATGTGGCTACTACTGAATCTAATTTCTTTAAACCTCAAGCCTTAAAATCACCAGGTTTCGGAGAGGCCGTTCCTGTGGCTGTGTTCGGCATGGATGTAGTTAATCTAACGACCAATAAAACTGTCGCGAAAGAGTTTAATGTAAATTATGGGGATAAGGGTGCAATAGCCGAGCATACTTTTACAGAAGCAGGACTGTATAAGATATTTATGTATCTTAAATCAACCGAAGGTCAAGGGATTACAGTTTCCAAAGCACTTGCGAGCCAGATAAGAAAAAGAAACGGTAATGTGGGTAACGCTTCCCATCCTTTAAGATTTTTACTCTTTGTTTCACCTGCTCCTGATACTCCCGTTCCTGAAGTTACAGTTGAGGTAGAAGAATCAGATAACAATCCCACTTTTACTACTCAAACTGATACAGTTCAATTAGTAGATAATCGTGAAGACGACTCTGAACCTGATTACAAGTATTTGTTAGCAGTAGGAGTCTTAGTTGGAAGTTTAATTTTAGTGGGAGGCCGTAATTAATGTTAGATAACTTTACACCTTTCGACAGTTTAAACTTGCATAGTGTTAGCACCCCTAAATCTTTCTCAGCAGAATCTTTTTCCACTTCATACAGCGCATCCTCTAATTATGTTCTTAGGGGTAAGTCTGCTTACGCGGTGGGAGCAAGCGGTTGGAATCCTTTAGAATGGAGTAAGAAATGCAACACGGCTTTGGCTACGGAAATCCGTGTCGAGGGAGAAGAAAATGCTCGTTTAAGTAGGGTTGATACCTCTAAAATGGCTGATGGCACTACTCTCCACACTTTAGTCGTTCCAAAGGGTGCGAAATTACGCATTCAGGGAATACCTTTAGACACAGGGGCAAAGGATGGAAAGTATGATTTCGGCTGGAAGTCGGTCACTAAATGGGCGAAAGACGGATTTTCTCAAGATTATCATGTGGCTAATGAGAAGAAAGAATCTTTAACGGGTATGGGGGGCGTGGATGTTTATCGTCAATACTACAACTATCCTAATTTGGCTTTGCTTGCAGTAGCAGAATCCAAGCGTCAGAATCCTGAATGGTATCAGAATGATGGTGTCACTCCTGAGCAGTTCGCAGAAAATTTGGAGAACATTTACTCTGATATAGGGAAGCAGATGCTCAGTATAGCGGAAAACAATCCTTACACATTACAAACCTTAGAGGGGAAATCCAATATTTTTACCGCAGACGGGTCAGACTACACCCTTAAAGATTCTAACATGGCTACCTTCAATAAAGAAGGGTCTTATCTTCTTACTTTGCGCTACGGTTATGATGCTAATAGTTCAAAGGCAAATGAGTGGTATGCGGGGAAAGCAGGATTCTGGAACTACGCTACTCGCGCAATCTTAGAAATTGGAAGTATTGTGGCGGGTGGTTGGATTGCTCAAGGTTTAACCAAAACTGCTATGGGATTGAGAGGGGCTTACCTTTCAGGACGGTCTTTAACAGGAATGGCTCGGTTAGCAGGAGCAACCACAGTTCGACTTGGCCCTACTGCTACTTCAGGTTTAATTCAGACTTCTTTGTTAGGGACAGAATTGTTAGCATGGAGTTCCCCTTGGCTATCTCCTATGTTCACAGGAGCAAAGTTGAGTAATAACGATTGTGACTTTCCTGCTTCGGGACACGTTCATAACTTTGAAGTTAGAGTTTACGACCCCACAAAAACTGATGCTTATGGAAACGCTACTTGTCCTAAAGGAATGCAACGGCCATTGGTAGAAACTAATCCTCCAAGATTGGCTGATATTCCTTGTTGCCCTCCCAATAGCACTTACGAATCTAATACAGGACTGTGTAAAAAAGCAGATGGTTCGGTTGCTGACCCAAGCGTTTCCGAAGGGCAATCGGGAGAAAGTGTTGTCTGGGCTAATAGTTCTGATTCCGCACCACAACTTTCTGTAAAAATGTTAGGGGCTATCGGTTTAGGATTAGTTTTCTTAGCACGTTTAAGACGTAAAAGATAAGTTAGTGTCACCTTTAATCTTAAGAGCGACATCTTAAAATAGCAAAGCCGTTTAATTTAGTCGGTGATTAGCCGTGTCTAATCCTTATGACCTTAACGATGATGAATTGCGCTGGAAAATCTGGGATTGTTCTTTTTACGGAAAAATCCCTTCTATCTCTGGAGATTCCGTAGCATCTTTAGTTTTACCTATGGAAGTAGTTTTACACCAAATGGAGTGGGCTTTTCCAGAAGACTTGGGGGATGGTTGGATTTTAGACCTGTGCATTGATGAAGTCCTTTGGGAATCTATTCCTTTAACTATTCAACCTTCTGGTTTCTACTCTTTTAAAACTGATGGTAAAGGCGTTTATCTTCCTAAAGGAACATTAGTCAGCACCCACATTAGGTCTGTGTTAGAAGAAGAAGAGGGCGACCATTATATGATGGAGAATTTTGAGTCTCGATACTCTATCTTCTTGTCGGGTTTAACGCTGGTTTCTAAAATTGTTAAGCCGTTAAGTGAAACATTTTCCCAAGAAGGTATCTTAAAGTGGAATTGGTTTGACGATTGGCAAAATAGCAACTCCTAAATACTATTTGTCCTAACAAGAGTTATGAATACGCTACATATCAGACAACTGCTAAACATTAGAGAAAATATAGATAAAATCGGTTTCGCCCTCGCCACCGCCAGCATTGTTGGCAGTATCTACACTTACACCCAAGATGAAAATCTAGGAATATTTATAGGTTTATGGGCTTCGGCTATTTTGATTGGAAGTAAAAGAATCCATGATTGGATGAATTAAAGTTCTGGAAATAACAAGACGAACACTCATAAGTAAGAACTGAGTAATGATAGTATGACTGAATTGTTTATGGTAACAGGCAAAGGCGGTGTAGGTAAATCTACTACAAGTGCGGCTACTGCCATAAAACAGGCTGATTCTGGTAAGAAAGTTTTACTCATGTCAAGTGACCCTGCTCACAACGTAGGAGATTTGCTTCAATGTTCCTTATCTAATGAGGAAAAAGAGGTCATGCCTAACTTATGGGCATTAGAAATGGACGCTACTCAAAGAGCCATGAAATTTATGAACTCTTTGAATGAAGCATTCAAAACTATTTTTAAAAAGGGAGTGGGGATTGATGTGGATTTGTTTAACGATATGCTCATGCCTGGTTTAGATGAAATATTTTTCTGTCAAACAGTTTTAGAAGAGTTTGAATCAGGAAAATGGGATGTTATTATTGCTGATACTCCCCCAAGTGGGCAAGCCCTTCGTGCTTTGACTACTCCAGACATAATAAACGCTTGGCTTAGTAGAGTGTTGGCTTTAAAAAGAAGGTTTGAAGTTATGAAAGGGGCTATTTTTAAGAAAAAAACCGATGCAGAAATGGAAAACATGGTTGACCGTATGAAACAAGACATTAACAAGTTTAAATCTATTATGTCTTCTTCTCAATCACAAATAATTTTGGTTACTATACCTGAAAAGTTAAGTGTGATGGAAACGCACAGGACTGTTCAATATTTAAAAAAGTTGAATCTTGCGGTGTGGGGCATTATTGTTAACAGAATTGTTCCTGACTTTGGTGAAGAATGGAAATCCGATTTAGAGGCAGTTAAACTTTTACATAGTCAACATCAAGTTCATACAGATTCTTTAAACTTAGCGGCATCACTTTTAGGAGATATGAATGTTCGACAAGTCCCTATGGTGGCTTACGAACCTGTGGGGATTACTAATTTACGCCTATTTGCTAACCTTATTTGGGGTTAAAGTGATATAGTGTTTGTCACTACAAAGGTCTATGAGTGAAGTGGGAAGTATGTCAGGTAAAGAATCAATTCAATTAAAACTTGGGAACTGTCTTGATGTTTTGAAAACTTTACCCGACAATTCTGTTGATTCAATTGTTACTGACCCGCCGTATGGATTGTCTGCGGCTCGCAATAGTGGTAAGTCATCGAAAGGTGGTTTTATGGGCAAGAAGTGGGATTACGATGTTCCATCAAAAGAGATATGGATTGAATGTCTCAGGGTTCTGAAACACGGGGGTCATTTACTTGCATTCGGTGGAACAAGAACTTATCATCGGTTAGTAGTTCAAATTGAAGATGCAGGTTTTGAGATTCGTGACCAAATACAATGGCTATATGGAACAGGATTCCCTAAGTCTCACAACATCAGCAAAGCGATAGACAAATCCGCAGGTGTGGAACGAGAAGTGGTAGGCCGTAATCCTAATTCAAGAGAGAAATGCGATAAATCAAACACACTCTATGAAAGTGGAACTGTCGGCAAAACTGATTACATCACAAAACCCGCTACACTCGAAGCGAAAAAGTGGGATGGTTGGGGAACGGCTCTCAAACCTGCGAATGAACCCATTTGTTTAGCAAGAAAGCCACTTAAAGAAAAGACAATTGCGGCAAATGTAATTGAGCATGGAACGGGTGCTTTGAACATAGATGGATGCAGAATAGAAACTGATGAAAAGTTAGTTGCAGGTGGGCCGTTAAGAACAAATAGTGGAGATGAGCGAAATGGTGCGGCATTGGGGATGTTTCAAGATGGAACTCCTAACACCTACAAACAAAACCAATCAGGGAGATTTCCTGCAAATGTAATTCTTGATGAAGAAGCAGGGGCTATCTTAGACAAACAAGCCCCAACTGTCGGCAACATGATGAATGTTAATAGGAAAACCACTACAACAGGGGGAACAGGCAACTCATGGACTACATCATCAAAGAATGAAGGGGATTCAAACGGGTTCTATGATGGCTTGGGGGGTGCATCAAGATTCTTTTACTGTGCTAAGGCAAGTAAGTCCGAGCGAAATACAGGTCTTGAACAAAATAATCACCCCACAGTAAAACCTGTTAAGTTGATGAGATATTTATGCCGATTAATTACTCCACCAAACGGAACTGTTCTTGACCCATTCATGGGTAGTGGAACAACAGGAATTGGTGCTATGCTTGAGAGGTTTGATTTTATCGGAATTGAAATGGAAGAGGAATATCTTAAGATTGCAGAAGCAAGAATTGAGGCTTGGAAAAAGTTAAAGTGATATAGTGTTTGTCACTACAAAGGTCTATGAGTGAAGTAATAAGTATGTCTGATGAAGAATTAATGCAACTTGCCCGTGACATCGAGGCAGAGAAGGTTTTTACTATGGGGCATATTCCTATGTCTGACAGAGATATGATTACAAGTGTGTTTCCAGATGTTAAGTCTTTTCAAGAAGCAGGATTAGTTTATCAGTATTTAGATAAGGCAGTTAAAGGAATAACTGTAAACGATTATCCCGTATTTTCTGAATCTTGCACCCTTTCATCTCAAGATGTTATTCGCACATTTACTTTACTCTTTACACAGGGGCGATAGGATATGCCTTACATTCCTTCTGATGAAAGAGAAGAACTAGATGAAATAGCAAAGTCTTTAATTACTACACTTAGAAATGGTAATTTTAGAGGTCGGTTGAATTATTTCATATCCACAGTAGCCCAAGGTCTTATCGAGGCTAATGGAGTTTCTTACTCTTTCTTAAACGATTTTATTGGCGTTTTAGAATGTGTGAAGTTAGAGTTATATCGCCGAGTTGCGACCCCTTACGAGGATGATAAGATGTTTAAAAATGGTGATGTTTATGGCGATAAAAAGGTAGTTTCGGAACTAGAAATAAAACTTTCTAAGGATAGGGCTAATCTTCAAGAGTTCGACCGTAAGATTAATCAACGTATTGTTAATGATAACAAACCTGTTTTAGAAAGTTTGGATTTATAGGTGTTGTTATGAGGAAATGGATTGTTCAGGGTAAGCATCTCCATGAAGATTTAAAAGATGAACTTTACGTTCAATTTATGGCTAACTTATTTTCTGCATTAACTACTGCTGTTTTAATTGGTGGCTATCATGTTTTGGTTCATTTGTAGGTAGTAATATGAGAAGTTCCCAAAGATGTTCTAATCCCTCTCACGCTCGCATTGTTGGAGAAGGATTTTGTCGGATTTGTGAAAAGGCTCGAAGGGAAGAAGAAAAAAATAATTCATTACAAGAGGAGGAAGAGTGATGCTTTGTAAATCTTGTAAAGTAAAAAAAACTTATCAGCAGGAAAATCTCTGTATTGATTGTGTTCGCCTTTCTTATGGCGTTTGAAACCCGTAAGTATAAATGGAATGTGTCATTATTGATAGATTGGTTAGGAATGAGTTATATGGACAGCACATTAATAGCAGTTTTGGCGATAGGTTTAATTGCTATGATTGGTAATTATTTATTAGGTTTGAAAGAAAAAAGATTAAGAGGTGAGAAAAATGAGTGATGAAAAAACGAATGATGAAAAACAAAAGAATAACATATTTGAAGGCATTTTACCTCCTGATAGATTAGATGGTGTGAACATGAATGGTTGCTTATGGCAAACTATTGAGAAAGAACACATGGAGATGATGAGTTATGATGATGATGATGAAGAAATTAGTGATGATGAATGGTCGTTGTTTGTTCGTATGTTTCAACACGCATTTGCTAATGAGATTTCAGCATTAGCGGCTGAGTATTGGAATGAAAGACATATCAATGGTATGCCGAAAATGGGGCAATAAGAATGAGTGATTTACATGATGAAATTATAGTCTGGCGGGAACATTTGGCCGCAGAAAGAATAGGAAATCAACTTCGTAAGGAAAGGAGATGATTTTTTGGACGAATATTTCGCTTTAAACGTCATTTTTGTCATCATTATTACAGTTTTTTTGACTAAAATGTATTACATGGTAGAAAAAATGGTAACGGTTATGGAAAAAGAGTTTGCCCAACCTAATGACCACTTTTCTGCTCCTAATTACTCGAATAATTTGGATTTTACAACCTCTCAAATCAATAAACCCCCACCTCCACCACCAATTCCTGCTGAATGGTTGGAAGAAAATAAAGAGTGGATGGGAATTGATTAGATGGATGCTACTTTAACTTTTGATATTGACGATGTAGAAGACATGGATGAGTTTAGAGATTTCGCTCTTAGGGTTGCTACTGCTTATGATAGTGTTTGGATTCGTAAATCTTCAAGTGGAAAAGGTTTTCACTTAAAAATTGCAGGTGCAACTCACTATAATAGTGAAACAGGTAGAATGATGGTTTCTGATAAATTATTTTCTGCTGAAGAAGTTATTTCGTTACGAGATACTGAACCTGAAGAGTGTAGGGGTAGATTAACAGGTGATAGGGGCAGATTAAAAGTTGGACTTCAAGTAGGTCGCTTATTTGGTGTGAAATCAGGTAAAAAGGCAGGAGCGTGGTTACCCATCGAAGTCTTTTTCAAAGATGAAAGTTTGATTTGACATTACAAGCCTTCATATAGGGGTTGGCATTAAACCGTTATGATAGTATGATTAATTTACACGACTTTGGATTTGAAATATCTGGCACACCCTCGATTGAACCTCTTGTTTTCAAACAAACAACATTAATAGACTTTGGTGTTACTTTCATTTCTCCGAATCTGACTACACTTCAGGATTTTGAGGTGAGATAATGTTTACAATTGCTGAATTAAATCTAATGGGGACTATTTCGATTGGAGTAGGACTACTAATACAAGGTTGGTTTATCTTAGACTTGAATAAAAGGATTACTCTTTTAATGAGTAAAATTTGGTTGGAGAATCAAGGTAATCAAGGTTATCACGGATTAACAGGTATGGAAGGTAATATAGGATTATCAGGATTATCAGGTATGGAAGGTAATATAGGATTATCAGGATTATCAGGTATGATAGGAAATGAGGGGGAAGACCAATGAGTTTCAGAAGAATGACTAATTACATGATTGTGGCTTTCGCAGGAGGATTGGGGTTGTTTAACAGTAGTAAGTTGGAAATTAGGCAAGCCACCGACACTAATGCTGAATTAATATTTCAAAATGGACAAATTATTTCTTCAGCCATCATTTTTATTTGCTTTGCAGGAATAGTAGCAGAGTTTTTAGTTTTGAAGAACCGCAAGCGTAAGTCTCGCCGTTCTAACCATTTAATTACTGTGGATGATGAACTATCTGCGACTGAATTTTATGATAAATATGCGGAAAATATAACAAAGCCTAAAAAGTATAAGAAGCCAAAAAAGATATTTGGAGGTATTAAAACAAATTCTGCTAATGACGTAGGCGTAAGCAAAAAGAAAACTAATAAGAAAAAAGATGGTGAAAAAAATGAATAAAGTGTGTCCCGAATGTGGGATGGATATGTCCTTGCGAGTAGAAACTCCTTCCACCGAAGGTATGTGTTGCCGATGGGTGGTAATGAGATGAGAGATAGTTGCACCGACACAGATTGTTTCTGCGGAACGTGTGATTCTGAAAAGGTTACATACAATATTTGGAAAGATTTAACGGCTGAAAGTGACCAATACGGACAGCGACCTAATTGTGAAGTGTGTGATAGTGTGTGGGAAGAATGTAATCCTTTTTCTGGCCCACATGACGCTCAATACATTCAACAGCATTTTGAAGCATATTGGATAACGACTGCTGTGGCTTTAAACTATTTCGGCCCTGTTCCTAAAAACCATCCCTTCGCTACACCTGCTAATGTGAATGATTTTGACTTGCCTTACACTCTTGATTGTTTAATGGCGATGAGAGATAACATTGATTTGTGGATAAAAGATTTTGCTATGGAGATTCCAAACCCTGATATAACTTGTTCACATGGTTATGTAGTAGGTTATGATGAGGGTTCTTGTGAAACTTGTAATATGGAGGGATAATGATGAAAAAAATGAAAAACAGAATGATGGTGATGATGATAGCAGTAGTTGTAATTGTAATGATGGTTTCGTCTTTAGCAGGGTGTATAACTCCTTTTACTGACGATGATGAGGTTAAAGAATCTGAAATGAATTACGATTATGAAACCGAGTGGTTTAATGACACTTATGAGTTTACTAGCGTCTTAAGAATGGGACAAATGAATCAGTATGTTTCTGATTATTCTGGGAACAATTCAAGTTTAACTGTTCACCTTAATTTTACTTATCGTTTTGAAGACAGAACTTTAGGCCAAACAGGTTATTTAAATCTTACTTTAGAGCCAGCCAATTCCACAGGAGATATTTATTACAGTCAAGAGTGGTCTGGTGAAGAAGAAACAGTAAATGAAACTATAACTTTAACAGAGATTGATGATTCTATTCAATTAAGAATTAGGGCTGAAGGAAGTGGCGAAGGTGTAAGTGGTGAGCAACAGGACTATTATGATTTAATGTCCACATATCACTTTACTACTTTAAACTATACTGCTTAGGGGATTATAATCATGGTAGTAATAGAATTAAGTGAGTCCGAACTCAGTTGGTGTTTAGAAAACGCTAAAAAAATTGTCGAACATTACAGTAAAAAGGGTAGTAAAGGTTCTGGAACATATAATCATAACAAAGTGGACAGTAATTTAGTAGGGTATAAATCTGAAGTCGCCTGTAAAAAGTGGTTTTCTGAGTTTATTCCTCTTCAAGAAGTGCGTTGTCATTTTGAAGACTATCTTCAACCTAATACTAATGGTGACATTCAAATCAAAACGCAAGGTTTTGAGATTAAAGGATTGAGGCCGCATCATTGGGAGAAATTTAAGAGATGTATTCCACCACACCAATTAGAAAAATATGTAAAGCATGATAGAATAGTTGTCTGGACTGTGACCACAGGAGATATTAAGAATAACGAGGTGGACATAAAAGGTTGGAATTGGTGTAAGGAAGTCAAAGAACACGGAGTCTTTAGACAAACTATTTGTGCGAATATCTGGTTAAAGGAAGATGACAGGATGAGAGATTTAGATAGTTTAAAGGATTTATTAAGTTGATTTTAATGAGTAGGAGTTGTCGCAGTTGTGGTTCACAACCTAATGAAGATGGGGATGCTGACTGTTATTGCGGATATGAACGAAATCCTTGTGAAGTGTGTGATGAAGAAACTTTAGACATTCATTTAGATTTAATTACCGACTACAAAGGAGTAGAGTTTTTTTGTTGTCCTGAATGTCACGAAAACAAAAAAGAAGAAAATGAGTCTTGGATGGTGGAGTTTCAACTTTCCTTTGAAGGAATCCTTGCTGATTACACTCACGACCAAAATTGGAACGCCGTATTACAGCATTTTAACTCTAAATCTTAACATTTAACCATAACCCTTTTATACTATCCGTCCTTGGGATAGATTAGAGGAATAAAGATGCCCCCACAAAATAAGATGAACATGGCTGGAATGACACAGGTGCAAATGCTTCAAGAGCATTTTAACCATTATGATACGATTAGTGATGGTGAAGCCCAAATGTATCGTATTCGTAGTCTTCCACGCCGTATAATGGATTTAAAGAAGAAAGGATATGATTTTGAACACCAATGGTCAAGAGATTTAACAGGTCAGAGATACGTGCGATATGTATTGCTACATAATCCGATGAAGGAGTGATTAAAATGATGAATGAAATTAGAACTCAATTAAAAAGTATCTCTGGTCGGTTAAACATGAATGATTTTACTGAACCTTACAAGACTGATGGTGGAATATCCTGCATCCGTAGGGATTCAATTGCGGCTTTCACCACTACTTCACAGGAAATAACTGTTCACCTTCGTTCTGGAACTATTTTTACCATCCCGATTGCTGATAATGAAGCCGATATTGAAAACATTACTGCTGATTTAGCAGGTCTTGTCACGGCTGACGCGGTGGAAAGCGAATGAGTGCATTACGCAGAGATGTTTGCTGGTGGTGCGGAGGCCGATTGATTTGGCAAGCCGACCATGATAAAGAGGATTTAATGGGTGAAGAAGGTATTGTGACTCACTTACATTGTTCTTCATGCAACGCTTCTGTGGAATACATATCACAAATCAAGGGGGAAGAGTAAATGCAAATGATTAATGTCGGTTTGTGTGGCCCTGCTCGCCATGACATTCCTAATGTAAATAACTTTTTGTTTCCCGCTTTGGTGGAAAGTCCTTTGGATTTCTTCACACATTACACAGATTCTTTGAGTTTCATAGACACTTTATCTGATGATACTCATCTTCACTTATACATCACAGGTTTAACGCCTGTTCTAACTTCCTTTTTGTCTGCATGGGTTCAGAGAAACGATGAAAGAAGAAGGTCAGGAGCGCATACTCGTCATTTGACCTTGTATCATTACAATCGGGACACTAACTCTTACGACTCTCATTTGTTTTAGGTGGAATAATGTTTAAGATTTGTGGTTACTGTTTATCTCCTGATGTTAAAATTATAACTATAACAACTCAGCCCGCTTTGCTATGCCAAGAGTGCGGGCGTGTTTCGACTAATATTGGGATTGATGAGTCGCAACCCAGAAGGTGATTACTGTGACTACTTTAAAATCGTTGCTAGGACTTAAGGAATCTGATAATTACGAGAGGGACTTTAACGCTCTCCGTGAGCAAGTGCTTCCTTTAATGAATCAGTTGGCTAAGGAGAACGCTGAGTTAAAGAAGGCTTTAGAGTCAAAACCGTTATCTGATTCTGAGTGGCCTAAAGATTTAAGTCCACACCCTGCTAACGCTCAAGTTCCTATTAGAAAAACAGGTCGCAACGGAAAAACTTGGAAACACTACTGTGAGCAAATAGACTCTGCTTACCTAATAGATGATTTGCGAGAAGTAATCTTGGAAATGTTTACTCAAGGTTTTCTTGATACAGATGTTGTGGATGCTTTGTTTTGCACCGTTAAAAAAGGGCGGCGAATCTCCGTTCACAACTATAACGGTGTAATAATGGTAAAACCCAAAGCATAAAGAGCAGATAAGTTTAGTTATATTGTGTCCGAAGATAATATGTGTTGTCAACACCCTCATTTACGAGAAGAATTAGTTGAGGCTGTTTCTTTAGATTTAATGCGAGGAGTTCAATTTTTACTTCCTGAATCGGAATCTAATGAACCGTGTTTAGAAGTGGAAGTTATAGTTGATGCTATTTGTAATGAAAAACCTTATTTTCGTATTCAACCATTCCCCTACGTTTCAGACCCTTGCGAGGATGAGTAGCATGAGTATGTGGCAGAAAAGGGGTGGACTCAAAGTTCAACAGTAGCCATAGTTTATAACGGATAAGTGAAAAATAGGTTTGTCTAACGACAAAGGTGATTATGATGAGTGAAACGAGATTTTGGAAACGTGTTGGAATGAGATTGACTGAGGATTTGGCTTATGAAATGGAGTCAAAAATGAAGGCTAAGGGTTCGTATTTGGATGAAGACTTAGAAGAGTTTACTGCTATTGATGCAGATTCCAGCGATTACAAAAGAGAACTTAGGTCTTTATTCGATTCTCCCGATGAGTTTATCGAGTCTGGCGACCCTGTTAACGGGGGCGCGGCTGTAATAGACATTTCTTATCATTACTATCAACAAAACCGTAAGCCTCGTTTGATGGCTATCAGAGAGGAACTTAAAGAAAAGTTTGAATCTGTTAAGGACGCTGAAATAGCGGAAATGATGAGTGAAGACGAATCACTAGACTTAGAATCTGCTACTTCCCGATGGGAAGCAGATTATCCCGTTAACCTAAGAACTCAAGCCCAACAGATGTGGCAAGAAGAGTTTGATGATTACGTGGTTGCACTTCAAAAAGAACATGGTATAGCAAAACAGTAAGGTGAGTTTATGACTTCTCCCGATGCTAAACCTAAGAAACCTAAGTTTCATTCTCTTCCTGCCACCGAAGGCTTGATATTTGATGTGGTTAAATATCTTTTAGAAGGTAATGGGGCTTCCAGCAGTAGAGAAATAGTAGAACACATTTCCTTCGGTTTAGGCAAAAGTCGCCGTCATACTGCTCCAGAAATCGTGGGCGTTTTAAGAAACAGGAAAATGTTTTGTCCAACCACAGGTTATCAAAAACATAGTGGCAACAGGTGGAGATTAGATTTAGTAGAGTTACAAAGATACATCAAATCAAAGGGTTATCAAGAACGAGCAGATTCTTTGGATTTACCCGTCTTGATTCAAAGATTAAAAAGAAGAAATATATCTTCTACGATTGTTGCTATGAATGATTTGCTTGAAAGTCAAGATTCTTTGGAAGACGATGAATTGATTAACAATGTCTATAATTCTTTACTCTATCTTTGGGGTTAGGGCGTAGCCAATGTTAATATAGTCCAGACGTTACATTCGGACATAAATAGGATGTTTATCCTAATTGGAGTGTGTTTTAATGTATTTTGTAAGGCAGTATCTTAAAGGTGTTAAAAACTCTGGAACTAAAGATATTTGGTCTGGAGATTTCATACCTACTGAATCTGAAATTGTTGAAACTTTTGGGGATAATGGTAAGTTCATAGTATTTCAGAGAGGCAAGGGGATTCGAGGTATGAAGAAAATTGTAGAATACGGGCCTTACACACCAGAGATATTCGCGGAAGAATCTACTCCTAAAAATAGACTTCTTTCAAGTGTAAAGAAAAATAGTGATTGGATGCCTAAAGTTTTCGCGGCAGAAGGGCGTAGTATTAATGTTAAACAACAGATAGACTTAGAAGATTTGTCGGATGACGACCTTGATGAGTTATGGGGTTCTATGTTAAATACTCCTGTCGAATCTGAAGAAGACTTTGATAAGTTTTCGGAAGACACTCAGAAAATTCGTAAAGAAATAAATCGCCGATTAGGAGAACGTCATTCATTAGTTGCCGATATGAAGGCGGAAATGGGTGATATGGATGATGTTATGGCTGAGAATGATACTATCAGTAAAGCCTTAGATGATGCTAAACAGTTGGCGGGAGAGGGTCACAGCACTTTAGCCGTTGTAATGGCAGGGGTAACAGGCTTAGTTGTAGGTGGTGTCGCACAAGAAGTAAGATGGAGTAAAAAGATGAGTGAAGCGGAAGAACGCTTGGCTCGCTTAGAATCTCAACTTAGTGATTTAGCGGAAGCACAAGAAAGTCGTGCAGAGAGGCGACCCTCTGACCCTCTCTCGACCAGCAATATTTTACAACGATTCAATAGTAGTCAAGGTCTTTGAGGTGAATGAATGAGCGATACTCAAGACTTCAATGCTTTAAGGAATAATTTAAAAAGTCTCAAAGCCTCATTAGAAAATGAAAGAATCAAAGCCCAAGAAAAACTCTTTATTGATTTTACACAGAATATCATGGGGATGTCTCCTGATGATGAAAGAACAGTTTTATTATCCGATTCATATATGGAAACTGTTAAACAATTAGCCAATGAAAATGTTCTTTTACATGACCGATTACATAATTTTATCAATTCAGACTTTCTTTACACTCTTTTGACATATAAAAATTTAAGGTATGAGCGTGAGATAAAAAAGTTCCTTAAACATCTTAATACTCTTTTGGTAACTACAAGTAAAGAAGGTGAAACGAGAGACTTTAAAACTTTAGAACACTTTTTTAATTCATCTATTTTAGGAGCGTTAGAGATAATCGAGCCAGATGTGGCAGAGAACAGAGAACAAATCGTGACTATGATTGTTGACGCTATTGCTCAACCATTTCGACCTGTAAACGGATAACCGTATAGCATAGGTTAAATATCATGTCTGCATACTAATATTGGTGTAAGTATGGCTTTTGATGATATTTTAGAACCGAATTCTTCTCGATACGAAGAACGAACCGCCCCAACCCCAAAACCAAAACCTACAACATCCACTCCTAAACCTGCCATAGAGAGTTTATTGGGTGATGTTGATGTGGGTCAGTTTGCGAAACGATTGGGTTTAAACGATGATTTGACTAAACAAGTTCTCGTTCCTTTGTTAGCGATATTGGATAAACATGGAGGAAAGGTTATTGACCCTGAAAGTGCTACTACACAAACTTTAGTTTCTCTGTCCACAATGGCTAACGAGTTCGGCCCTCTGATTCAAGGGGCTTATCAGTATTTTTCTGGAGTTAAAACTCAACTTGACGCGGCTGATGCGGCTTTATTAGATGCTAATGCCGCCGCTTTATCGGCTTCAGAATTGAACAACCTTTTTGGTTCAGAAGATGATGTGGGAACTGTTCTACAAGAAGAACAACAGGTTCAGAAAACACAAACTAGACCTCAATCTTTCGGCCCAGATAGCGGGCCTAATCACTCTGCACCGAAATCCCTCCTTGAGGTAGGTAAAGTTGACTATTATTCCCTTTTAGCCAATGATACAATCTCCTCGCAAGGGGTCGGAAGTTCAAGTAGTGATATTTATTCTCGACAACAGAATAATATGGAAATGACTCAACAGGCTACTACGGGGTGGGGCAAACTTCCTGCTAAGGCTTCGACCATAGTTCCTGTGAATGTTTTAGCCTCGGAAAATGGAATGTCTAACGAAGAAGTTAAAGTTGCAGATAATCAGTATCGAGTTGATGGGGGGAAACCCAATGAAACTTCCATAGATTTAATGTCTTCTGAGTCTGCAAGTGTTATAGATGAAGGTAGGGATGATATATTGAGTGCTATGCGCCAAGAAACTCAAGTTCGTAAAATGTGGTCTGTTGACCCTGCCGAGGCAACACCAAATATGTCGGCTCAAGACATGGTGGCTCATATTAAAGCCCAAGCAAGACCTGGTCAAGGTGGTCAGACTTCCACAGATGCTCATAGTATGAAAAGACCTTCAAAAGGATTTGATTTAGTTGTAGGTGCGAAAGACGCTTTCAACATAGCAGGAGCAGAAAGTTTAGCGGCTAATGCTTTTAATGTTTCTGGATTAGCAGAAGCGATGGCGGCAGAAAGAGCGTCCATAAAGTCTCAACAAAAAACTACAACTACTTCTACATCTTCCACTACCTCTTTAGGTGCAGATGAAAGTTTTATCTCTGAATTACAGACTGCTCAGGCTAGTCAACTAAGTTCAATGGAATCTGAAAGTAGTATTGTCACAGGGGTTGATAACTCAGATTGGTCAATTGGTTCTATCAACGATTTAAACAGTCAAGATATTGGTATAGAAGGTATTGAATTAGAAATACCTGAATTGGATGTAAGTCTAAGCAATCAATCGGCATCTGTGGACACCGATGCTTTAGATAGGACACCTAAAAGAAACCAATTTAGAAGTTCTAATTCTTCGTGAGTGTGAATTGTGTGGCTATAACAGGGGGGAATGCTGTTTGGCGGAGATTTATAGTAAATCAAATGCCAGAGTGGTTAAAATGGTTAAAGTCAGTTCATTTACCATCTCATCTTAGATTATGGAGCAAGTATTTAGAAGCCACTACTCCCAAAAATGCTTTTGCTAAAATGAAAAGAGTCGGGGGAGAAGACGAGGAACTACTTTCTTTGTTGTTTATACCTCCTGCGTCTTTTTGGGAGCAATTGGAAAGTGAGGTTGGAGAAAGTAAAAGTGCTAAAATGTATCGAGTAGCACTTTCAATAACAATGGATGACTTTTTACACGATATTACTCTTTACGCTCAACAGTTTCCTGAAATGAGGCAGATATATGTTTTGTTAAACACCTATCAGGATTGGTTCGATGAGTTTTTAAATTATTTGAGGGCTGAATTATACGAACAATGGCAAGAAAGAAACTTACTTTAACTAATGGGCGAGCCTTCTTATAGTATCTCGGTTAGTTTAAATTAGGTATCGTTATGGTTCAAGTCGGCGACATTATTGAAATCACTTCATCTAGTTTCAAAGAAAAAAAGATTCCCCTCTTAGGTAGAAGGTATGAAGTTAAAGAAATCAACCCTTCTTCTACGGCAACATCACCTGCTTTGAAGGCCACTCCTTTAAACTATGAATACACCGATAAGAAAGGAAAGTTTTTTCCTACTAGCCCTCTTTACACTATGCAAGCCAATGGTAACACATGGGAAAGTTCAGGTTTAACTCACAAAGGTCGAACCCGCGCTGTTCCTGCTAACAGTTACAAAGTCGTTCAATCTAGCGGAACAACTGCACCCCCTTCAACTCCAACGCCTAACACCCCTCCACCTTCAGGAAGTAGCCCTATTTTTGGTGGTTTGGGGACGACTTCTGATGAATCTGAAAAGGAAGAAGTAGAAGTGGTAGAAGAAGTTGATGAAACTCCTGTCCCTGATATGACTCCTACACCCACTTTAACTGTGGAAGAACAAGTAGCAGTTGCATCTAAACTTTTTCAAACTATTGCTAATAGAAGTAATATGAACTTTGAGCCATTCCCCAATGACCGTGAAATAGATTACACTAAGTTTTCTAATTTCCGTATTACTTTAGATGAGGATAACGCTAAAGGACTGAGTGTTCGGCTTATTTTCTCTACTCCTATTGATGATATAGACCCTGCTACTACTTACGGTGATGAAAAGGGTTTTTGGAAACAAGCGACTATTGCTCGTAGGGGATTGGTTCGTCAATACACTATCGGTGAAGCCGTAGAAGATGTGGTTAATCGTTCTAGTAAGGTTTCACCACTTCAACTTTTTAGAAACAAGAAGAAATGGAATGAAGGTGGAAAGGTTAAAAGTATAATTATAGACTTTGCTCCTAGTGAATTTGGACAAGAATCTGTGCCTGAAGTTGCAGAATCATCTTCAACACCTGAATCGGAATCCGATGAAATTAGCCCCAGAGAAGACAAAGAAGGTTTTGAAGGTCTGGGAAGCCTTTTTGGGGCAGAAGATATGGAGGGTTTAAACACTTATCCTCGGATAACAGTCAATTTAATTGCTGACGATGGAGAAGAATTTCAGTTGACTCACACTTACCAAGGCAGTATTGCCTTTGCCTTCCCTGAAAAAGAAGTAGAAAAAGAAGAATCTGTAAGTAGTTTTCAAGGATTTGGAGGTTTAAAAGCCACAAGTGCTATGGTGGGAGGGGGTGAAACTGATACCTCACCAGAAGACTCTTCAAGTAGTGCGAGTTTAAAGTGGGACGACATTATTAAAATTCCTAATTACAATCCTGCTTCTAATCTTTTTCCGTCCACCGAAAAAGGTGCTGGAGAAAGTAACTATGAAATTAGGGCTGTTTTAGGAATAGACTTTAACCATGACCATCCTATATTCCGCCCTTATGAGAAACCTTATATTGTGGATTGGGACAACGCTCCTTCTATAATGGCGACAGGGGCAACAGGGTATATCGAGGCTGTGTTCACAGTTTATTCTCCTAACTATCCTGAAGGAAGTGTTACTGATAGATTACCAGGTTTTAACGGTGAGCCAAATCCACCGTATAATGATGATTGGATGCTATACCCTCGTAAAGTAAGTGTAATTTTACCTTCTGCCGATTCAAAGAATATGATTATTCCTTCCGATTCGGGTGATTTTCTTGATACTTGTCAGGAAATAAAGTTCTTTGAACATAAGAAAAAGTTTAGAGACATTCAACTTATCCAAAAAGTAAGTAAGCAAGAACTTAATCCAACTACCTTTCAAAGGGAAGAAGTAACTAAATTTTTAACTGCCACTTGGAAAGTGGGAGAAGATTACGAATTTACTACTACGCCACTTGTAGGTAAGAAACCTCAAACTTTCAAAGGTGAACTTACAGGTTTAATAGTAAATCCTAATGAGTCTCGCGAACCTGTTTTCAATTCAGCAGAACAGGCTCGCCGTGACCGCCGTTTAAACGCTACTAAACTCACAGATACATCAGATATATTCTTCGGTAAAGATGAAACTAATCCAAATACTTTTGTAATAGTGCTGAAGAATGAAACTGAGACTGACTATTCGGGACAGATTATCCGAATTAATTTAGGTGGTGGCGACAATGAGTGAAGACAACCAATTACAATTTTTAGACACTCGCATAGATTATCTGAATCCTACTTTACAAGCCATTATTGAAAAATACGGTTCTGAGGCTGTTGAGATAATTCAAAACGTAGATATTGAAACCATTAACTCTCTTACCGATAGTGCAGGAAAAAGCAGACGTTTTATCGAGTTTGTTAATTCCGAGGGAGGTTTAGAAATCAAAAGTAAAAGTGCGGATGGTAGTATTGCCCCTCAAAAAATTTACCAAGATACTGAAGGTGTAGATTCTTTACTTGCCACCTCACAAGGTCAATTAAAGAACTTAGCCGAAGGTTCTCAACTAGAATCTACTTTAAGCAGTAAGGTGGAAAGATTTGGATTAGGAGGTGGAAGTCTTAAATCTAGTGCAATCAGTAAAGAAAAAATAAGGCAAATAAGAAAATACATGGAAGCCATCAGTTCGGTTTTCGGTTTTAACTCCCCTCAAGACAAAGAAATGTTTACCGCCGCTTGGCTTTCTGAAGACACTACTACTAGGTTAAGTGGAATACCAGGCACAGGTAAAACCACTCTTATTGAGTGTGCGGCTTTGTTATTCGGGAACTCTTATGGTTTTATTGGCGAGCGTCAAGACGTAAACAACAATCAAATTTGGAATCCCAATAGAACGGATAGAGAAATTAGGGATTGGGAAGACCGTAGATTTAAAGAAGAATCTTACCGCTATCCATTTTCTTTCTTGTTATCTCAATATCAAGGAATGGATTTGAAAACTATAAACACTCACACCACAAAGATGTTTGGTTTAGACGCTGGAATTGGCGGAATGCTTTCTAACGATTACTTTCATATCGCAGTCGAGGCTTTAAAGAAAAATATGATTCTTTTAGTTACTGCTGATGGCAGTCCCATTATTGAACAAGGTGGAGACAAAGAGGAAAAGGATGGTTGGATAAGATGGCCTCCTTTGGGTATGGAGAACGAAGGACAGTATGATTGGTATCGTTGTGTTTCTATTGACTCTGTTTTAAGCAAATGGAATGCAGGTAGCACAGGGGAAGATGGGAAAGAGCCTGACTTGGAGGTAGTAATGGACTTACTTACTAAAGTTAAAAACAGAGAAGTTAGTGAAAGAGAAGCGAGTGGATTTTTATATTACGATTCACGAACTACTTCCGAAAGAGGAAAAAAGAGAATCCTAAGTGAAATGAGAAATGAAATTGGTATTGCCAAAGTGGACAAAGACAAGCGAGCCGAGCAATTACTTTACGGCGTGGACATTACTTCTGAAGACGCTACATTCGGAAACGCTTCAGGATTACAATATCGTTTCCAACCATTCCCTCGACCTATTGTAACTCAACCTATTAAGTTCTTCAACGAAGTTAACAGGTCACAAGCCTCTGTGGAAGACGCTATTCTGGGATTGATTGCTGAAAAAGAAGTGGAATACAGAGGAGAAGTTTTCTCATCCCCTAACTACACCGCTTTCATGGACACTAACCCTCACGTTGGAGGAAACGATTTGGCTTTCACAGACCGTATTGATATGGAACTGCTTTTCCCCTCGGCCTTACTCGACCAAAGATATAAAATTCTTAAAGGCAGATTGATAGGTAGTGAGACTACTAACCCGCGCATGAAATTACTTAATATGATAATATCTGGAGATGTCACCCCTATTCGCTACGAAGAATTGGTAGGAGATAAGAAACGTAAAATTGAAGGTATTTGGGGTAACACTAAACAAGTTTCCTATGTTAAAGACGGCTACAACGCTTTGATGGATATATCTATTATTTCTACTTTGTTTGCTCAAAGATTCGGGGTGCATGAACCAGAGGCTAAAATTGACATTTCCGCAGAGTCTTTTGCAGAAACTATCACTCACAACAGAGATTCAGGAAATTACAAAAACAGTTTAATTCCTGTTAACAGTTCAGGTTATTTCATTGACTCTTCCATTTCAGAAAGTAAGGCTTATCGTAACAGTCTGGAAAAGAGTCAGCAAGCCATCAAGCGAGGACACGGTGCTATGGCTTTGATGGACAGAGTATTGGCTATGAGATTTACAAACAGTTTGGCTAAATTATCAAGGTCATTGGCTTACCTTAGAGGTAATCAATATGTTACTAGAAAAGAAGTCATGGACTGCTTGCCTTACATCGTAGGACACCGCATGGGTCGTTCTAAAGGTGATGGTGGCAAAATAGAATCAGGTTTAAACACTATGGCGGCGGCTAAATTTGCATCAGGACAAGAGTTCGTCCGAGAGGCTATCGTTAAAGGTTACATTGACAGAGCAATTGATTCATTTGGTTCACTAAGTATGGGAGCGTCAGGAGATTCTAGTGACAATGAACAACGCTCACAAAGTAGGTGGGTTGAATGGGACTCTATGTTACAGCAAGCCCGCAAAGATTTAGCCACTTCTCGAACCTACGCTGAGTATGAAATGAAAATGTGGGCGATGGGAAGAATGGCTTCGGGAGATGGTGACCCTCAAAACGCCGCAGGAACAGGTGACCCAATGGCTTACTTGATTTACAAGTTGGTGTTGATGGAAGAATTGACTGTGGCTGATGGAAGTCCTGAGTTAAAGCAAGTAACTTACGGAATCAGGTTAGACAAAAAACCTGCTACATTTACTCACACTTACAATGAAAGGATAAACTTCTACCAAGAACAAATTAGCGCATTCTTAACTTCCGACAAAAATTATTCGGCTCACGATATTGGAATACTTCGCCGTAGAGTAACTTTAGAAAGATGGTTAACAATGGGTGATAAACTCGCTCTTTTAAATCAAATAGATTCGTTACTTGATGAATTGACGGGTTTCCAAATACCAGACTTATTCGGGCCTCAAAATGAAATTACTGAAACTAATTCTAAGATTTGGGGTCTTTACTCGGCTTGCACACAACAACTTCCTGATGAATACCGTGAACTTGGATTGTTAGACACTACTCGCGTTATTGGATTCCCTGCTAACGACTTTATTCGTAACCCTACTTGGTATGGGGGTTCTGGAACAGGTCGGGCTTCAAAGATTCTTTACGCAGGTCAAGAAGGTGCTTTAAATAATGACGCATTCCGAGGTTTAAAAGAACCTATGGGTGGAGAAGGCGTTACCAATGCTGAAGGGATTTTAACTGATAGTTACGCTGAAGTTTCCTATCCGACTGCTTCCAAGAGAAACTTAGAACAAACTACTTCTTTCCAAGCATCTATCCGAACTGATGATGAATTGGCTTCTGTAAAAGAAGTAATTGGAGAGTTTTTAACTGAAATAAGTATTCAGTTTGACCCTAAAGCGTGGGTTGAAATGCTAGATATGGGGGCAGGTCGCGAAGAAGAAAGTCAGATGGACGGATGCGTTGAAGAAATTATCAACCAGATACAGGTGGTTAAAGATTTACAAGATGGTATAATAACCAAAGATTACGTTATCGAATTAGAAAACGAAGATATTAATTTTACTCATCCTGTTGATTTCCGCAGTTCATGGGATAGTGCGGCAGACGAATTGATTCAAAACGGTTCTGAAAACACTTTAAGATTTTATGTAAGTTTAATCGGGGATGCTAAAGAGAATTACGTCAGTCTAAATTTCTGTTTAGCCTCTATGAATGTAATTTTAGATTCTAATGGTAATTTAAACCCTATTTCCATAGCAGACGAGTTTCCTTTAGGGGTCGGAATGAGTGATTTATCTGAAACGGCTGTTAACAAAGGAACTTTCTTTGATTTAGGTAACATAACTCGGCTCGCTTCTCTTAGATTCCGAGAAATCGTTCAAACTAAATTGAATAGGATTAGCGAGTAGGTGAGTTAATGGATTCTCATGCGGTTGCTGTTCTTGCGCCCAATGATAATGGTGTCACAGGAGTGGTCACTTTCACCGAGTCTTCTAAAATGTTACACATTGATTACGATATTAAAGGTTTAACTGATGGTGAACACGGTTTTCACATTCACCAATATGGAGACTTGACAGACGGCTGTGATTCGGCTTGCGCTCATTTCAATCCTGATAATCAAGTTCACGGAGGTTTACACTCTCAAGTAAGACATCTTGGCGATTTAGGTAACATCGTTTCTAAAGGTGCTGTGGCTAAAGGACGATTATCTACTCCTACTTTATCTTTAAACGGAGCAAAAAGAAATTGTATTGTGGGAAGAATGATAATAGTTCACGAAGACCGTGATGATTTAGGATTGGGAGATGATGCCGAATCTTTAAAGACGGGGAATGCGGGCAAAAGATTGGGTTGTGGAGTCATTGGCTTGGCAGAGCCTCCTGAAAGCGAAAGAAAGGCTGAACAATTTACCGAGAGTGTTCCCTATTTAGGGATGATTATTGGTGCTATTAGCGGTTATTTCCTTTCTAAGAAAATAAACAATTAACCCTTCTGTTGCGCCCCTCAAACGAGGATGAATATATGAATAAAAAGGGATTATCGGATAGACAAACTGAAATAGCAAGACCCCTACATAGAGGCAGGTTATTCCATGTCTAATCAATCTGAATTAAATACTGTTATGGGTAACAGGTCATATTCGATAGAGAGTCTGGTTAACGGTTTAGGTTCTAATGTTTCTTTGTCTAAACTACTCAAAAAGACATTGGTTTTACCTCCAGAGATTAAATCGGCTACTGATAAGGCTAACATTCACTACACAGGTGTTAGAGGTTTGGAAGAGTTTGCTTACGCTTACGGAATGATTAGTGAGGCGGAATCCTTTGTTCGCAATTGGCCGATGTTCGCAGGGAGGTTCAGAAATGATAAACAGGCGTGGAGCGTATCAGGAGTTAATGTTAAATCAATGGTGGCCGCTACACCTGAATGGGTGGCTCTTACTAATGTAATTGCTCTGACTAAGGAATTTGAAAAAACTCTTGACCCTGAAGTGCAAGCCGAGCGTCAAGCCGTTTATCAGAGATGGTGGGGTTTAGTAGCCTTGCCCAATCCTGCAATGTATCAGGCTATCGGAGTAGCGGTGACAGATGAGATACAGGATGAAGTTTTAGATTCTTTTAGTGGTTTTGGCAGACCTCAAGCCCGACAATACTATCCTTCTGTAACCCAATCCTTTTTAATGAACGACAGTAAACTTTTACGAGTCAGCCTACTAGATAATAACGGGAAAAAGGGGCAGATTGTAGATGTTAAAGGTGTTGATGGTTCAAGTGTCATCTACGCTACTCAGAATCCTTATAGAGTAGAAGTAGTCTGGGACGATGGTTCGCGAGAAAATTTAAGTTACTTACAAGTCAGGCAGTTAGACCCCGTTTTAGGTGAACCGATGTTTTGTCGCGCTCAACAGATTTTAAGCCCTTATGATAATTTTGGAAAAATTGACTCTGAAGATAATTTCGTTAACAAATTAGCAACTGTGTTAGTTCTTTCAGCCTTAGATATTGGTTTTTCTCACACCACTTACACGGCTAACCAAATTATTCGCAAGTGGACTAATATGGCTTCAGGATTCCTTCAACCTGCCGCCAAGAGTGTTACTTACAACAGTATGGTTGAATCGGCCACACCTACTAATAAAATTGGTTGGGCTAGTTCTCAAGGTCAACAAATCATGGAACAGATGTGGGGAATTTTGATGGACACTAATAGTTTGAGTGATTTAGGTAGCAAGGTTAAACTGTTTCTGGATAAAATAATCGTTCTTCCTTTAGGAACAGTTACCGATTCGGGGCTAGTTCTTTGTCCACATTGTAAAAAGTGTGAAAACATATCGGTGGCTAATTTTGTGGATTTTGGAATTCAGACCAATGACCAAGACGGATTTTCTTCAATTAAATGGCAAACTCGTAACGTAAAAGGGGTAGAAAAGTTTAAAGCGGTGGGTTTGGTTAAATGTAATAATTGTAGTAGTCATTATTATCGTAAGTTTTATCCCTCAACACAACCTTTTGATAATCAGATACCTATTGCTGAACCTCGCGACCGTTACGGTGACAGAATTGCACTTAGATTAGTTGCTCCCAAACCAAATCTTTATCTCAATATGAGTCGTCAAGGCGGGACTGCGGCAGACGGTGAAATAATGGGTTATTCATTTATTCCTCGATTTAATTTTGGAGAAACTTCTAATGCTTCAGGACTTCCTGTTTTAAGATTGTTTGGTGAACTTGAAAGTAACGGTGTAACACAGGTAAGGGCGGCAGATGTTCCTTTAGAGGTGGGAACGCAGTCTCGAAATTTAGTAAAAGAAAGGTGGTGTTCAGGTCAGAATTTGATAAACCGATATTCAGGTATCACAAGTCACGAATGGTATGATGCCAATATTGGTGATGGTGATGGAGACTTTGTAGGAACGAACACGGAATCGGATGCTTACAGCCCTAATAACCGCACAGGGATGAGGAGATGTGATTGGTGTAATGAAGTATCATCTCGTTTAAACACTTACATTCCTGAAACGTGGGTAGCAGGGACAGGAAGTTCGGCTCTTTACAGCGCAAGTTCTACTAAAGAATTTTTACCTTTGAGTAGTGCTTCTGGTAATGATATTTTTAATCAAAAAGATGTGGATTATGTTAGTGAAGGTGGAGAAACTATTGAGTTGAGTGATACTCTAAGTATTGAAACTGCGGAAAAAATTCTTTTTTATCGTATTAGAATGCTTGGTAATGACGGGTTGGTTAAAATATTGGAAATAAAACCTGATGATTTGGGTGTAGAAATACCTGCTTTGGATGACTCTCCCTCTCTTGTCCTTCTACCTTTTGATAATGTTTGTCCTAATGAAGATAAAGTTTTTCTCACACCATATCGTGCCTTTTATGAAGACTATCTTAAGAAAGAGCAACAACACTTCAAACAAGAAAGTCGCTTTTTAGTTACTGAGCAACTTGCTTATTCTGCTTACTATAATAAAAGTGCAAAAAAATGGGAAGCCAAAAAACCTCCTAGTAGTTACCTTCAACAACAGAATAGTCGTGCTAACCTTTTCAATTCTTTAGGTGAAAGGAAAATCGAGTGGTCTGAAGGTAACAGAGATTCTGTGACTCCTCAAGGCTCAAAACCTAGATTCCCCACACCTAAGTTGGGTAAAGGGAGTGCCGCCGCAATTATTACACCTTATGCAGATAATAGGATTCCAATACCTTTACGGCAATATCATAATGTCATTGAGGTAGGACGAGATGTGGAAGAATCTGTGAGTGAAGACTCTGGGCAAAAAACTGTTACAGTTACACCCTACTACCATTGTCCCGAATGTAATGATTCGTTTCATGGTGCGCCTACTACTCAAGATGCTAACATTTGGAAGTTCCCCGAACCTGTGGGGCAGGAAGTTTTAAAGAACGGTTGGGATATAGATAAAAAAACTAATTCTTTAAAGTTTACTCCTTCTAATGTGGAAACTGAAAGGAGGGATGATGGTGGAGGGGGGTATAATCCTAAATCGAAATGGCATTGGACTTTACCATTATACACAGAACAGAAACCTTTCGCAACTTGGCTGGAATCTCAAATTAGCAATAATCCAAAAAAGATTAAAAGTTTAAACTTCACTCCGATGATGGTGAAATGGTTAAAACTAGGTCAGGAATTTCCTGAAGAGGGTGGTGAGATTGATGAGTGAAGATGAAACTAAAACTGAAGAAATTCAACAAGTAGAAAAAGATGAGATTACTGAACAAGCGTGGTGGAGAGAATCTGCTTTTGTGTATAAGGGGGAGACTGAGACTGTGGAATCTAGCGGTGCTGTTCTTAAACCTAATACTCTTTTTGACACTCTTAAAGATATTACTCCTGCTTTGAGGGAAGAGGGTGAGTCTATTTTGCTAGGTCGCACGTTTACAGGATTCACAGAATGGATTGCAGGAGTTGACCCTGTTGGAGAATTAATAGAAGACACTTGGTTACCTCCTTTACCTCCTTCCGTTACCACAAGGATGCGAACTTTTGTAGATGATGAAGGTGAACTGCCTTTAGGCGGAGGTCATTTAAACATGATAGTTGATTTGTCCATGTCTATGCAAAGTTCTATCGGTTTGAATTCCTCTAAGGTGTCTGTATCAGTTCGAGATGCCGCTATGACTATGTGTTACATTTTAGTTAACGGTTGTAAAGATGGGGGGCATACTTTTGCTATGGCAGGTTATGGTAGTAGTGGTGGAAGAACAACTATTGCTAGTGTGGACAGTCGAGAACGCTATTGGAATAATGTTGACTCTACTACTAGATTGATTTGGGGTGCGGATGCTAGTCAACGTAAAGATTATCAAGGAGCGATGTCTTCCCTCTTAAACGCTTTTGATGAATCTGCAATGGGGAATGACCCTGCTTTATGGAGTTATATGGGTGGAACTCGGAGTGGAGCAGGAATGGCGAGAATGTATTGGTATATGAAAGAACGGATGAAAGGCACAGAAATCACAACTGCTCCGTGTATCTTTCTAAGTGATTGCTATCCATCTGATTTACAAGTTCCTCCAGACTGTTACACTCTGGCTAATGATAATCCCAATAATCCTATTCTTGATACGGCTAAGATGGAAGAGGAAGGTGCTACAAGCGTTGGGGACGCAGGTTTTTGGTATTGGGCTAAACGCTATAATCAAGAATTCGGCCCTGTTATTCTTATTCAAATGGTAACTCAAGACACGGCAACATATCTTCAAAATCAACTTGCGAATGGAGGGGCTAACTACCTAAAACTAATGGATGCCGCATTTGTTCAGTATCTTGGCGCGGGGCAACCTCCAGAGCAGTATAAAAAATGCTTCTTTACCACTATCAACCCACCTAACGACCCTAAAGGTGCTGGAGGAGTGTTTATGGATGGAAATGGTGGTAACTTAATTGAGATTGCTCGCAGGTTAAATGAGTTTATCAAAAATATGAATGGAGAAGGTGAAATATGCTGTGGAGGCAAGGGAATTTCTTTCTGAGAACAAATAAGAACAAATAGTGGTAGCGTTTAGTTAAGGTGTGGTGATAATATGATTGAAGATTCTGAGTTTAATTTAAACGAGGTAAAGAGTGAACCTGCGGAAACTAAAGACAGTTCTAGCAGTTTTGAAATCCCTCCTTCTTTACCTACGGATTACACTTCTAAACCAGATTCAGATTTTGGACACATAGTAGATGCCAACCAACACAGTTTAACGACTACTTCTTGGGGTAATTCAGTTCACGACTCTTTAGCCAATAAACCAATGATTATGGTTTCCAGAGAAGCGGCTTTTCCACCAGAGATTATTTACGCTAAAATGTTCATAACGGGGTTATCAGGTAGTGGTAAATCATGGACGACAGGAGTTATCATGGAAGAGTTTTCCAGACTAGGATTACAATTCATTTGTTTTGACGCTTTAGGAGCGCATAAAGGTTTAAAACAACTGCCTAATGTGGTAGAAATTGTTCCTACAATGGAACTACACCCTAACATGGAAAGGTTTGTAGATGAAATCGAAGCCAATCCTGAAATGAGTGCCGTCATTGACTGTTCTCATATTGACGACCAAACTACTCAAAAGATAGTAGCCGAGTATGTTGAAGCCATGTTTAAGAAGAGAATGGGTCGTGGAATAATGACTTTCTTTGAAGAGTGTCAAGATTTAGTTCCACAACAAAAGCCGTCTTTAGAATCTTACGGGCCTATTGTTAAGATGTGCAAGAAGGGAAGGCAATACGGCTACGGAGTTTGTTTGATTTCTCAAAGACCGAGTGAAATCGCTAAACCTGCCCTTACTCAATGCACAATCCACATAATACACGGTGTTATCCAGACTAGAGATTTGATGGCGGTTAAAGAACAAATCGCACAAGGAACGGATAGAACAGCGACTAATAATCTTTTAGATAAGATTCGTAATTTCGATACAGGTGAATTACTGATTTACTCACCCTCTCTTGTCCCTGATATGACGAACACAAGACAACATTATCTAATTACTGCCGCCCGTTCTGATAGGGCTACTGAACACACAGGAGAAAACGTAGTTGTGCAAGTTAAAAATCACAGTCCCGATTGGTCACCATCTGGACGAGAAATACCTCACACAGTAGGAAACATGAGAGTTCATTTCGACCAAAACGATGATTACAACCCTTACGATATTGTAGGCGACCAAAAGAAAGAATCTAAAAGAGCAGATACTCCAACTCATCAAACTTCCCACTCTTACATTTCCAACACTAACAACGCCACTTCTTTTGAAGACTTGATAGATGATGATTGGAGTGCAGAAGATATTATTGATACAGACGTAGCCTCTGATACTATTATGGATGTTCCCCCCTCTTGGCAAGCAGGAGCGCAATCTCAAGGCTCTTACATCAGTCCTTTTTCTTATGATGGGATAGAAGATGATGGTTGGTCAACTGATTTAGCCAGCGAAGCCCGTAATCTTATGCCTTCAGAAGACGACTCCCCTTTCCTTCAGTCCATCAAAGTTTTAAGTGCCGTCCTCCTCACGGCAGGGGGTCTATTTTTGGTTCTAAAAGTGCCAACTGCACAAGATTCTGTTCCAATGCAAGCCGAACAATCTCGATGGTTAGAAGCATTAGAAATGTAAAATAACTGAGAACACTAACCTTAATATACTAGGATTCCTTAGTATAGTTAGGAAACACAAGGATTAACCATCCGTTTCCCCAAACCCCTCCTCGTAAGGAGAAAATGACTAAATACCCATTAGTTTTGGACTGTGATTTACGAGGGGACGCGAGGTTATTCAAAGGTTTAACCAATTAAACAGTCCTTGTGCTGGATAGTTGTTTATTACTTCTAATACAATCTCACGATTATTCAGTTTTTCTAAGAAGTATGAGAACCCCCTGCCTTGACTAATTTGGATAGTCGTAAAACTCGCAGGAGCGAGGCGATAACCTTCTGTCGTGGGGATGGCGGCAAAACTTAGTTTAAACATTATATCTCTAAATAAACCTGTCTTGTTAGTGAATCTTCCACTTTCAGCGATTACTTTACTATCATAGTCATCTTCATTTAAGTAATCACACACAGGGTCATCCGAGTCATCAAAAAATTGAACTAACTTATACACATTGACACTTTTTATTTCATCTGGTAATTTTCCTTCTAAATCTTGCATTCTTATCGGGAGATTGTGTAATTGCCCATCATATTTTTTAAACGCTTCATTCCAATTCAAGTTTAAATCAGGGTAAAGGTTATCCCAATCTATTCTCGACCAATACAGAGGTGATATGGAAAAATAAGGGCTGTCAGTAGGGGCGAGTCGGCTTACTGTCAAGACTTCCGATGCCTTTAGAAAATCTGCTGTTTCGTTGTAGTTTCCTTTAAGTTGAGGTTTAACTACTGTGAAGGGTGAGATATAATAAACAGGGCTAGTGGTGTTGATAGAATCTCCCGCTTCTGTAAAAATGAATGGAAGACCTGTTTCTCCAATAGATTCTTTGTTATCCTTACATTCTAAAAACATCACTCTGATAATTTCAAGTTGTTCATTGAAGTCCATCCACTCTTTCGGTTTGTAAATAAAAGCCATCCATGTCTTCAGGTCTGTTTTAATCTGACCTGTTAAACTTTGAATCCTAATCTTTAAACTCTGTAAGTATCTTTTCAACAGCACTCGGTTTTGTTGTTGAGGAGATTCACCTTCTTTAGCATACTTTAGTTCCCAGAAGTCTTCCACCGCCGCTAAGTTAGCATCAAGTTTGGATTCCAGAGCGTTTATCATGGGATAGACGACTTCTGTGATGAGAGTGTGTTCATTAGCATCTCGCAAAGAGATTCGCTTGATGCCGTCCATACTCTTAT
>Ga0115546_1000196_pt1 | contig 43280 bp, 62 predicted proteins | sample COGITO_mtgs_1004_FD_87186 | JGI IMG/M metagenome (GOLD analysis project Ga0115546, IMG submission 87186) | Pelagic marine microbial communities from North Sea - COGITO_mtgs_100413 | ecosystem: Environmental > Aquatic > Marine > Epipelagic | place: Germany:Helgoland, sampling site Kabeltonne...
GGTAGCTCCAGTACTTAGTAGTACGGCAGCAGCTCCTACGACATGCGGGGTGGCCATGCTAGTACCTTGGAAGTAGTTATACTTGCCATCGATAGTCGCTTGGAGAACTCCACCTTCTTCGCCTTTGCTTTTGTCGCCACCTGGTGCGGCGATATCTACGCCTTTACCATGAGAGCTATAGAAGCTAAGCTTACCGTCAGGTCCAGTGGCAGATACACCCATGGTCTCTTCGAGACCACCGGGATAAACGCATTCAGCGCGTCCGTCATTGCCGCAAGCAGCAATGACAAGGACACCCCTGGCAGTAACCTTAGTAATGGCGTTGTGAATGACCTTAGAGTATCCACCACCGAGAGAGAGGTTGATGACTTGTGCGCCGTTGTCTGCGGCCCAGTCGATACCAGCGGCAATACCATCGGCAGAACCACTACCGTTGTCACTTAGGACTTTGACGGGTAGGATGGTTGCCTTTGGAGCTACGCCGGCAGTACCAACACCATTGTTGGTAGATTGGGCAATAGTACCAGCAACGTGGGTACCGTGACCTTGTCGGTCAGTCCAGTCTTTACTGTCTCGACCTGCAAAGTTGCGGCCTTCTAGGATATGAGTATCCTTTAGGTCTGCGATGACTGTTACACCGGTATCGGCGACAGCCACGATGACACCTTTGCCTTGTGGAGTGTGAGCCCAACCGTAAGGTGCGCCCATTGCATCCATGTGCCATTGTTTGGGGTACAGAGGGTCATTGACAGGTGCGCTGAAGACGTCACTCGTGTCAGGTACCCAACTGGTAGCATGCATCATCATACGAGGCTCTACGACCTCTACAAGTGGATGGTTTTCGAGGATTTGGATAGCAGCTGCGAGGTCCCAGACCTCGCCAGAGGCAAGAGCTTCGTCCCATGCGTCTTCGTGTACCCAATCGAAATCAGAACCAAGAAGATTCTCGATTTCGTATAGGTCGTGTTCGGTACTACCGTCGACTAGGTCTACGATAAGAGTACCGGGTAGGGAGGGGGCGTATAGTTCAGGAAGTACCTCGTGAGGGGTATAGCTGACATTCTTGTCATCGTCATCATCGTCGTTACATTCTACGACTGCAACCATGAGGGGTACAATGAGCAGAAAGGCTTTGATTAGTCGAATTGCGACTGGCATCATAAGAGGCTCCAGGGGTTAGTGTTTATTCCTACTCTTAAAAGAGCAGATCTTGTCGAGTTTTTCGGGGGTACAAGACCCAATAGAAATAAAAAGACTAGGCGGCAAGACTTGCTCGTGTAAGAACAGGAGGAGGTGATGGATTAACTATCGTCTTATTTACCATCGAGATCTAGCACACTGCCATAGTTTGTTTGCAACTCGCTGCCCTAAGGCTATCGCTTGATTATCAGCCACGCAATAAGTTTTCACCTATAAGCGACCTACTTGCGATAGTCTTTGCTGTAACGTCTAAATAATTATAGAGTTGTACAACATGGACTTACTTTTTTGTTACTGACATTCTATTTTAGAGAAGAGGAGCTATTATACCTAGCCAGGGGAGGACGTTAGCTTTGCGAACGATATCTGACCTTCCGCAGAGGGGTGATCTTCGCGCTAGATCTAAGACTTGTTCTTAACTAGAGCACTCTCGGGATTCGAATACGCTATCCAGCAAAGCTAGAAATACGTGTCCAAAATTGTTGAAGTGGTGTGGGTGGTACAGGAATCAGACCAGATGCGGAGTGTCGCAAAGTGACACTCCGATTGGGACCGGGGTAACGGTTTTTTTCGTCTGTAGATACCTGTAGATTGTGCTTGTTGTTTTTGTTGAGTTTTACTTCGATGCGAATGTCGTTGTATTGTCGGAAGAGGACAACACCAGTTTCTGCACGGCCAGTTTTGGCTTTGTGGTGAACAATAATGATGGAGATGTGCTGTGCCTTAGCTGCTTCAAGCAGCTTAGCCATAGCAGTACTTGGGTACGGCTCTCCTTCTTTCGCAGCCCAGTAATCGAGGCTATCAATTACGTATAGAGTTCCTGGAACAAAGGGTGTGAATTCTTTGAGGTCCTCTCCGTACAGATAGCCATCGATATGCTCAGTATCTAGTTTGGTAACGAGATCTTTGAGCATAGGACCTGACATTTCGTAAGAGCGACACTCGATTTTAAGATCGAGATTATTCTTACCGATAGCATTTGCTAGTTGCAATGCTAGTCGTGTCTTACCAGTACCGGGTGGACCGGTAATGGTAATTTGAGTCCCAGCGGGTAGCATGTCAGGAGTTGCGCTAGTGAATTGGAACATACCTTCTAGTAGGTCGAAACCTACTTTGAATAGAGGGGGTGTTTCAACTGCATTTAATTCTGCAAGAGAATTGGCCATCAGCGCTCCTGGTTAGTCTTTACACTCGTTTGCCAAGTTTGAGTTTGGTAACGTCGAGTAATGTTTGGATTTCTTCTGTAGTGAGATTCTCATATCGAGGTGGAAGCATTTTCTTTGAACTGCTTTCGAAGACAGCCAGTAGTTCCATGTAGTCAAGCATGTCGGTATCTCTGCTTTTGACAATGTCGAGAGCAGATTGATCGAGATGTTCTTGAGTAACAAAGGTACTATTTTCTTCAGCTGCCGAGTTATTGGCATTGAGGAGAACGGCTTCTAGCTCTGCACCAGAGTATCCTTCTGTATTAGCAACAGCGAAGGTCCAGTCGATTGCCGGATTTAGCAAGAGCTTATTCTTGCGAACAAGTGCTTCCAAAATAGATTGGCGCTCGGTGGGAGTTTCTGGAAAGAAGAATGGAATCTTCATATCAAAGCGACCAGGTCTCTTGAGATCTGTATCGAGCATGTCTGGGCGGTTGGTCATCATCATGATGACTACACGACCACGGTGACTAGTGTCGCTCATAAACTCTTTGAGTCGGGCGATGAGACGGCTATTGACACCGCCATCGCTAGCGTTGCTAGAGAGTGTACGGTCTGCTTCGTCAATGATGAGCAAGACATAACCAAGGGAGTCTACAAGACTAAGGACTTTATCGAGATTACGTTCGGTGTTACCGACGTATTGTCCTCGAATATTGCCTAGTTTGAGACAGGTGAGTCCCGATTCAGCAGCAAAGGCTTGAGCAATGAAGGTTTTGCCTGTGCCCATAGGGCCTACGAAGATCATACCCATGGGTACTCGATTCGTTTGTCCTGTTTTGACAGCATCTGCGATACGCATGAGATCGTGCTTTACAGCTGCCATACCGCCTACATGACTGAAGTCATGAGTAGGAGGAATGAATTCAACGAGACCATTGCATTCTTTCTCGATGATACGCTTTTTGCGACTAGCCACCATTACGAAGTCTAGTGGTTTCTCACTACGTCGAGCACCCTTGAATAGGGAGTCAATTTGAAGAAGAGTCAACCCTGCGGTTACCTTAGAGAGTGGGCCAGTGCCCATTGAAAGGTTCACTCCATTGAGGGGGATACTGTCTACGAAGTGTTTGCGATCTGCTTCTTCTGGCAAGCTGATATTGATCGTTGCGAGTTGAGGAGATGCAACAAAGCGCTCGGCTACATCAGCGAGATTTTGCGTAATGATAATGATCAAGTTATCAGTAGCAAGAAAATCTGCATCAGTAGACCATTGCTGGAGAGCAACCAGGTTGGCTTTGTCTTCGTCTGTAGCGTGGCCCATATCTTTGCTAGGAGCTACCATCTCGAAGAAATCCATAATCACTGCGGAGTTGATGGATTGATTGGCAACGAGTTGCTGTACTTGGGCAAGTACAGTTGTAGTAGCTTTAGGCAGTTGCGTGACAGGAGGAGTAAGTCGTAGCTTGCGACGTGTTTCGTTAACACTTTTCAAGAAGAGGTTTTCTTGATCTCGATTAAGAAAGGTGAGGCCTTTACTTACGTTGTGGTAACCCACAACCTCTTTACTATTGCTAAGGAATAGTTCTAGGAAGGTACGGATGTTAGTAAAGCGTTGCTTTCCATCTTGCTCGAAGGCTTGCAAGTCGCGTACATTTCCGTGGACAACAAAGATACTAGCTTCTCCAGCTAGGTATTGGTTTTTTAGGTCTTCTGCCCAGGCGGGGATGCGAGTCAACGTCATTACTACTCCATAGTGGAACTGTTCTTTGAATACTGCTGCATGAGCAGCAGCAGCGTAGGGGGTTTGACAGTGGGTACTACTGTCGGAGATTTTGAATCATTATGATTTGCGAGAATGTATTTCTCGGAGGGAGTTATCTCTTGTCTTCTTGTCTGAGTATAATGTTGATACCCAATACAATCAATGAGAAGAGGGTGATGAAAACTGCTAAGTGATACATCAGGATATCTTGCGAAGGAATTTGAGAAGAGCTTTGAGGGTCTTCATGCAGGATTCCCAGAATGCGAAGAAATGCTTGTACAGGAAGTCTGAGATGTAGTTGTAAATAGTCTTCATTGTAGCTCCATGATAGATGGGTTGGGGCACCTGATAACCGTGTGCCCCCCTGTCGGAGATTGCGCGCTAAATTTATTCTGATAGACCAACACCACTCTATCAGATTTAGTATTCATACTAATTACTGCCCATAGGCAACGCGCCAGTAGTTCCGCCCGGAACTACTTTTGTTTTAGGTATTGTTGTTACTTGGTTTGAAGATCCAAGTTGAGATCCTTGGCAGCTTGTAGTGTCATCAGCTGAACGAAATCGTTAGCCGAGCCACCGTTGCCGCTAGATCCCATTACTACGTTAGGTACAACTTGGGTAGTTGCAAGAGCCTTAGCCCAGTTAGCCTGGACTCGCTCATAAGTAGCTAGCTTCTGCTTGAGTGCACCATCTGCCTGCATAACTGCACGCTTACGGGCACCTTCGCCTTCGCCAATTAGTCGCTGCTCTTCTTTGAAGAGCTTAGCGGATTCTGTGGCCAAGCGCTGAACTTCAAGTCGCTTGTTGGCGTCAAGAGCTGCAACATCTGCATCTCGCTCAGCCTTGGTAACTTGGACAGCCTTTTCGACTTCTTGTTCCCATCGTGCGGTTGCGGCATCTGCCTTACCTCGTTCTTCTGCGGTGATTGCATCTTGCTCTGCCTGAAGGCTACGAGCCTTAGAAGTCTGGATGGCCATAGTCATTTCGCGTTGTGCGTCGATTTGACGTTGAACGTCTTCGTCGTAGCGAATGCCATTGAGTACAAGATTGCGAGTTTGGATACCGAATTCTTCGAAAGGACTGTTTTCCTGTCGAAGTGGGATGCCATCGGAAGTTGTTACGATCTTGGTAATCTTAACAACGGTGTCTTCACCAGTTAGAGTATCTACAGTAGTAGTCTCTTGAACGGTAGTCTTGTATGTACCATTTTGAGTTTGGTCTTGAACGAAATCAATAAGCTCACCGCGTCGAGCGGCATAGCTTTCGGTACTACTCATCAGGGGACCTGACATGTAGATGGATTTCTCGATAGTAGGGATGACCAAAGCCTCGTGTACTGCAGATGGAGAGCGGTACTTGGTGTGAAGGGCAACCATGCTATCGTAGTCGCTAGGTAGGTCGTATCGCATACTTCCACTTACCCAAGCCTTGCCGCCATCGTTAAATCGAGTGGTGGCGCTGGTATCCGTGGAGTGTTCCTCGGTAGGAAGAGTGAACCAGACCTGTTGACTTTTGGTATAGGTGGTTACTTGTCCGAAGCCTTGAAAATGGAGACCGGGGTCTGCCCAAACGTGTAGTTCTCCATCGATTGGATCTTGAAGCACTACAGTTTCGCCTGCGTCGACACGTTCGACGAGGCTACCGGCACTCATGACAAGGACAAAACCAAGGAGGAGGGTAGAGAAGACACCGATAGCGGCGCGTTCTCGGGATAAAAGATTACTCATGTATTGTTTACTTTGTTTGTAATGTTTTTGAGTTCGCTCTTGATTGAGCGAAGTTGATGACTGACGATAACTTGCTCCAAGCCGTCAGACACTTCTTGTTCTGCACGCAAATGATCAACTGTTGAATCTAGTTCAGAAATAAGTGTCTCTGTATTAGTTTTGGGTACCTTTGTCTTGAACATTGGAAACAGTGGTTGATGTGCCATCCAGGGGATGGTAATTTGTGTTGTGAAGTACAGCATGAAAAGACATGCTGAAAGGACTAGGAGTAATGACAGCATATGGTTCCTGTTTGACTAGACCAGTGCGCGAATGCGCTCTGGAGTCATGACTCGGCGATATTGATAAATCTTATTATCCAAGATAGCTAATTCGTGCTTTTCAATAAAAGCACGAACATGGGTAGCGCAATTGCTTGTCCATTGTCCAGGTACTCCATCTTGGTAGAGGAGGTAGGTACGAACAAGGAATGGTAGGTTGAGCCCCCAATTTTGCTGAGCGTCTCCAATGTTGTGACATGAATTATCGCGCTTAGCAATAGTCTTCGACTTTTTGGAATTTTGACGTGAACGTTTTGATTTGGTATTGCTACCAGATGCTGCGTACGACTCGTAGAGACGTTGGTTGTTTTCGCGACGCGCTCGTTTTTCGTGAAGACGACGTTGCTTTGCTTTGTTAATGCTTTTCTTGCTCATGAGTTTTCCTACAACAGAAGATGTTTGGGAGGGGGTGGGTATTCATCTCTTTGTTTCAAAGAGGATAAGTTTCTAGGTGTTGTGAGATGCCATCTAAGTTCCAACCTCCATTGGAGTAGTTGGGGTTCATAAGATGGCCTTTTGTGTCGGTGTGTTTGTAGCCAAGGCTATGTCCAGCTTCGTGAGTAATGACCCGAAGGTTCCATCGCCAGAGTTCAATACGAGAGTATTGAATGCATTTTGGATTATCAGGCTGAGGAGTAGCAACAGCCATACCCAAACTGTTGCCATCCTTGTTGTGTTCCAGGAAACACAAGGGCTTTCCAATCGTAATGGCGCCTATAGTAGCGGCGCATTCATTATCGCACTGCATCTTAACGATGCGTGGATTGTTATGCCCAATTAGTCTGAACGCTGTGTCTGCTTGCATTTGATCGATAGCGATTTGGTTTTCGCAGATAATAATATCTGGAGTGGTACACCAGTGTATGGGTTGGGTAAGAGTTACAGTGTGTGCTTGTGCGTTGACCTCGGAGAGGGATAACACTGGAGTATCAGAAGACTGACATCCCAGCATTATCAAGAGTAAGGAGAACATAGAGTATGTCTCCTTTACCCTTGACCCTCTGCAAGGCAGCGGAAATCAACGATGTTGTCGTTGCCCCATTCTTTACGAGCTACTAGATGTAGTTCGCTAGGAGTGAGCTTACGGCCACCTAGTGTGAATGGGATGAATTCTAGACGACCTCGTCTGGGAATAGCGCGTAGTACGTTACAGTCGAAACTGTATTCAATCTTGTACATTAAGTACTCTGTGAATGATGTGATAGTTCATAGGCACTATCACTAAAGCCTTAGTAGCTGTCGTTTTCGGCAGTACGGTTTAGATATGCTTTTGTTGCATTGCCAATATGCTCAAGATCGAGAATACCAGCTTCTTTGAGTTCTGCTTTTGCAGCTTGAAGTTCTTCATACATTGCAAGAGTAGAACTCTTTTCAATGTCTGCATTGTTAAGGACGTCGGCCTCGACAATAGCATCAGTAAGTTTTGCGATACGTGCTTTTTGAGCTTTTTGCTGTGTTTGATATTGTCTATTCAGAGCATTGGTTACATCTGAAACGGTTACACCTTTATTAAGTATGCGTTCCATGTCGCAACTAAACCAATAGTCAGTGTGCGTTCCATAGCGTTCGATAATATGTTTACCAGTTAGCTTGGGATGAGCATAGCCTTTGATTTCTGATTGGTGTTTGAGTGTAGTTCCTAGCCAAAGGTATGTAACTGCAGTCCTGTACAAGCCAAAAAGAACGAAGGGTATGATAGCAGCAAGTGCACCCCAAGGGCCGACGATTGCAGCAGCAAATACTACTAGGCCTGCAAGACTATAGACTAATTGTTTGGATTCTTCTGTGAAGCACCAAGCCTGTAGCCTGTTGGAGGGTATTTTAAACTTACCTAGATTTTCAGTTTTCCACTTTTTGCAGAGGGGTTGAAAGATAGCGATGTTGAGTTGTTCTTTTGTTTTGGCAATTTCGTCATCAGACATATTGCCTCCACGAAGACATATGGTGAGGTGTTGGTAAACATAGACCCCGCTAGGGGGTCTATGGCTCATTACTTCTTTGGGACGTCGTAGCTAACGTCGTTTTGTTATAGAGGCGAAGTCTGCCTCTTGTTGTGTTTCCGGTAACACAACGAAGGTGTTAGAAATCGATAGTGTGGGCTCGAACGTGCCGTGCGCCGTTGTAGTGCCATACTCCATCGATATAAGTTTGCATTCCGCCTTCGGCGACATTGTGTCCAAAGAAATGATGCTTGATATCATGCTTTTGTTCTTTGAGTGCTGTTGCCAAACGGGGGATACCCCATTGTCCTGATAGGATACCAGTAGGGGGAGCATGGGTGACTAGAACGTCAGGCATTGAGAACCAAACGTCTTCGACTAGATTGTCGAAGTCATGGATTTCGCCTTCCCATTCTCCATCAAGGTATGGGATTTCGCGGAAGCCAGCCCATAGCTTGTTTTCAACAGGGATACCGGCGGTCTTAATAAGATGGGTATTGGCTCCGTAGTGGCTGATAACCTTATGCAAGGGGAGGAAGTCTTGATTGCCAGGGCAAATGATTGCCGGGCGTCCATCTAACCACTTGGTAATGCGTTGGCCAACTCCTTTGTGATTGCACCAGTGCAATTGATGTTGTCTTTCAGCTGTTGGTTGAACAGCCGCAAAGTTAGTATGGTTGGAATTAGCAAGGAAGTTTCCGGTATCGATCCAAAGATCGAATTCATCAGTGTAGCTAAGCAATAGCTCAAGGTCACCATGAAGGTCGCTGGAGTGTAGTACTCTCATAAGAGCCTCAGAGGGTGAAGATTAGAAGGATTGTGAAGAGAGCCAGTCCGAATATAGTACCGAGTACAGAGACAGCAAATCCCGAAAGGATAAGATGAACTAGTTGGTCAGTTTGCATAGTGATTGTTCCTTAGAACTGACGGTGCGTAAGCCCGTCGATCAAAGTATGGGTAATGGGTTTGTATTTAGAATAGCTAAAATTTTCTTACCCTCAGGTGTATCTTTTCCTTTTAGTGGCCTAGAGGCTAATTCACACCATGGAGACTTACCGATATAAAGCTGATGGCGGCCTGAGATGTTTCGGGGGACAATTTCCTGATAGCTGTTTATGTGCCAGTCGGTCTTAGCACTGTAGTATACGGCAATTGGTCGATGTCTTGTTGTTACAATAGTATTAGAGGGCATCTGCAACAACTGTCGAATAAGTTCTTGGGCAGTAAAGATGTCGGCACGTAGGGTAAGCTTCGAGGGAGGGTTCATTGGGTCAAAATCCTTTCAAAATAAAAATATAGGATTGCGATTGCATCGCTAAAGAACGGCTGAGCGTAAGCGAAGCTAGAGTTCTTTGTGAAATAAATAGGGAGTGAGCTATTGCTCACTCCCTATGGGTACTATGCCGCAGGGGCGTCTGCGAAGCTTTCTTCGTTAGTTTCGCCCTGTGGGGTTTCGTCTGCCTCTACTACAACGTCGGTAGCGGTTTCTTCAGCCGCGACAGGAGTCACGGCAGCAGCAGTTGCGGCTTCATTCGAAGCAACGATAGCTGCTGCGGCTGCTGGATTGGAGGCTCCAACAAGGCTGATTAGCTGTTGGACCAATGCAGCTTGCTGTGCATCTCGTACTGCTTGCGCAGCGAGGTGCGCATTCAAGATTACCGTTGCAGCATTAGACGCTGCAGAGGAATCGTTGTAGCTCGTACCAGGGACGTACAAGTGAAGGTGGGGCCAGTTGACCCATTCGTTCTTCTTGGTGTAACCGTTGCGGTCTTCGACTACGTAGCCCTTGGCTTCGAGTGCTGCCTTGGCGACAGCGAGTTGCTTGCCTCGTGCAATGGGTCCGAAGTTCTTAACGCCTTTCTTAATGGCGGTTAGGTCGACTTGAAAAGTCTTATAATCGGATTCTGCTTTTTGCCATTCGCGGATAGTGTAATCATCCGAGTTGGGGAGGGCAGACAAGAGGAGGGGAAGAGTGTAGAGTGCGGCTGCGGCGACGATGGTAGACATGGTGTACTCCTGGTACAATGTGTTGGGTGACTGATTTCAGTCTTTAGAAAGGGACCTCGTGAGAGGTCCCTCAGGGTGGCTCTGCAATTAAGCAGAGCTGGATACGGATTGAGCTTCGGATGCTGTGAGAGTGTCTCTCCAGCCACGTACACGTGATGTGATGTCTTGCCACCAAGGTGGATTGGCAACGAGTTCGTAGGTGCCTTGAGTAATAAGGTTCAGAGAGAACAGAACTCCAAAAGGTACAGCGCAGATGGTGAAGAAGATGCTCATGGCCTCTACAAGGCTGTAGAATTTGTATAGAAGACCAAGGCCGGTGATACCGACAATGATCTTCAGCCACCATGGAAACCAATTAGGTTTATCATCCATTGTTTTTTCCGGGTTAGAGAGCGGAACTACTTCCGCTCATGTATTTCTTCCAAGCATCAGAGCCAGTACCCTTAGGGCGACTGCTAGGTCCCTTGAAAGGACCAGACTTATAGCCACCAGTACCACGAATGCGGTGACCGTAGCTTTGTTTGCCACGAGCCTCTTTGTTCGTACGGTATTCTGGTGTCTTAGCGCTGCGGCGTTGACCACGAGCAGTAGTAGGGTCTCGATTGGGAGTAACAGGATTCTGACGATGATTTGGATTGTAAGGTGCCACGAGTTGTCCTGGTTGTTAGGCTATAGTGCCTTTGAATATTAGGGCGTGAGCCCGTTGCAGCTATGAACGTGCAGCGTTCCGCAGCTTGTGCTTCTTTGGAGGGAGAGCTTGAGGTTGTTCAACCTTGGCATTAGCGAATTGATTGCGGCGGGCTTTGCGTCGATTGAGGACAATACGACGAGCGGCTTGATATTTATTCATAATGTAAGTCCTGGGAATAGAGTCATGGCGAGAGAGATTGCTGCGCTAAGGCTGATAACGGCATACAAACCATTCATGGGAATGATTAGATTGAAAGTATTCATCATTTGTTGATCGCGTGATGACATCATCCCTAGTACAAGAATATTGGTTGAAAACATGACGAAGCATAGTATCAGTACAAGGAGATAAGCTAACATTGGCAAGAGCCCTGTGTTTGATTTGAAGAGGTGAGAGATTTAGCACCCGAGGGTACATGGCTCTCTCAGGCCGTAGAGACGATCTGATTAAGATCATCCTCCACCAGGGTAATACTTATCCTGTATTCCAAAGGAATGAGTGTTAGAATTGATCAGTTTCTGGGATGTCAGTATCATAGAAAATGATAGTAGCAGCGCCAGTGTCGTGATGACCTGTATCGGGTACAGGCTGGGGAGATGGGAGGAAGGCTTGGCTATAATAGATAAGCGCTAAGCCCATAAATAGACCAAATACGGCTATAGAATATAAGCCCATTTGAGCTGGAAATAGAGCAGGTTCTTTGCTATTCGAAAGCATAGGGGGTACCTCTGGTATGTGGTGGGGCACACAGGGATCGAACCTGTGACAAGAAGATTAAAAGTCTTCTGCTCTGCCAACTGAGCTAGTGCCCCTGGGAGTTATTCTTCTGGAATAAGATTTCGGTAATCGGACATGTCGAAAGCTGATGCTGTACAACGACCGAGGTCTTGTGGGCGATTGTATCGCCAGATAATGTCCCCTGGCATTAGGTAATCATGTTGGAGAAGTAACATATGATATACCTGTTGTTAAGTTAGTAGCACTAAGTAATTAATTGTTAGATGCATAGTATTGTCAACAATTATTAGTAGCCAGACGCTGAGAAACGGAGGTGCATCTGGAGTTGGTGAACCAAATTGTTTGGATAGCCATCCCGGTTTACCTGTTCCCCAAAAATCAACCCAATACTGTGCAAGTCGGTAATGGTCAATAATGAGATGTGTAGATACAATGATTAACCATTGCCAAAAATTGGCACCTAGAACAAGGAAGGGGATACCGTATAACAAGACATGAAGAATAGCAGGCAGCCATGCTTTGGTTTTGTTATTAGCCATCCAATGGTTTTGTAAAACATAGTCACCTATAAGGTGTGCGATAAGTTGACTCATTAATGTGTTTTCCTTGAAAAGTAATGAAGTGGTGGACCTGTCGGGAGTCGAACCCGAGTGTCGAGCAGCCTTTCGTTTTTGAGATACATGCTTGCTTAGTTTTGTCAGTGAAAGCGCACTTAGTTTGTCTTTCCATACTGTCGTCCATACGAATAGTGCACTACTAGCTTAACCCATTATGGAATGGAGGTTGTCTAGCTGAGGATCTTATTTTACACCCAGGAACGTTCAGATCGGTTCCAGACCCGGATGTCTTAGCTCTCGAAAGAGCTAACGGCTTATTAGGCCGCCATCGCTACTTGAGCAATGAAGAAGTTGTTATTGTTATTGGCAATTACATTTGTTGAACAGTTTAAGACTGAATCTCGTCTGCATGCCCATAGAGTACTTGTACTACCCGGTCGATACCGGTGCAGGCCCATAGGGGGTGGACGCTTTCAATTTCTTATTAATGACTAACATTGGTTACTACGTATTTCCCCAATGGTTTTGCTAATAATACTTTATTCAGTTAAGGACAGGAATTGAACCTGTGACGCCAGGGTTACCACCTGCGCTCTACCAAACTGAGCTACCTTCGTCCATAAGTGTTTGTATACTTTCCTGATACTCGGTATACAAGCGAGCAGTAAAGCCTCTCTAGCGAGGCACCAGTAGTAAAATCCACTAAGGATAGCTTGTTGCAAGCAACAGAGGCCCAGTGGATGTGACTAGTATTAGTTAAGTTGCATTGGCAACGGATTGCAGTAGTGTTCTACTTCGTTGATATCAACAACGAGCTTGAATGCACCAGGGCCATCCCAGTCGAGAACAACAGTAACTGTTTCTTCTTCTGGTGTCCATCTGGTGCCGGTCACAGTACCAATGCTGTTGCTATCGTTTTTGATTTGAACACGATCGTCTACGTGGAATTCCATTGTTATTCTCCTATAGAGATCCCTGCCTTCTGGCAGGGTTGGTTAATACTCTGGGAGGTAAACCAGTTGTTGACCCCATGGGTGTTGTACTACCCACATGATTGTTTTGAAGGAGTAACGATATTTGATTATCGTGGTATGGTAAGGGGTGTCTAGGGAAGGAGGGTGGCTAACAGTAGTTCTGGCGGAAGCTATTGAGATACCTTCCTCAGTCCAGATTAGGTTGCCTACTTTCATGATGTTATTGGAGTGTGCGTGCCTACGGGTAAGCATGGGATGATAATATTAGCCATGTTGGCAGATTGTGTTATTCGTGGATTTCCATAATGGAAAACGTTTTGAATATCACTATCGCCTAATTTGATGGCGATAGTTTTCTACCCAGTACATCTTCGATATGAGTAACTAATTCATTTCGAATATGGGGGGGTAGCAACATTGCATTTTTTGTTTACGTCTAAGAGCCATCGGTGACGAGTGTTTGCAAGTGCTTCTGGAAAACGTGCACGACGAGAAAAGCATAAGTTGAGGATGAATGATTTTGAAGGATCTACTTGGTCGCATAACTTGAAAGTCTTTTCAAGATATCCATCAGTGAGATAGGTTAGAGGGCCCATGGTCCCATCGAAAGAGATAACAGGCGATACGCCAGGTTTAATCTTTCGATTAGAGGTATCCCACCACTCTTTACCAAAGAAGAGGTGTTCTCCATATTTGGCTCGTACTTCTGCATTGTGCTCTGCTGCAAAGTAAGCGAAGCCAGGGGTGTTGAATTGGCGTGTGCGTTCTCGAATATGTGGACCCGGAAGGTCCACTATTGTAGCAGTACCTGGAATGTACTTACGAGATAAGGTTTTGATAGCTTCGTATAACCTAAACTTAAGAACAGCGTTGGAGTCAACTTTGTTGTCGTATTTAACAGGTATATGATGCATGGTAGGTCCTTGTGGCTATTGGGTCAAACTCTTAGAAAAAGAGTTTAAAGAGGGGTAGTCTTAGTAGACGTCATGCTTCTCGTGTATGAGACTGACAGCATTAGCAGTTATTGCGCCTATTACAAGGGCTACCATGGTAGCAACGAGTAAAGTCATACATGTACCAGTTAAAACGCTGTTGATGATTTCAGGTTCAATGTTTCTTGTTGGTGGATTAGTCCATAGCATGTTGTAGAGAACGGTAGAGAAGGCAATTGCAGCTGGCGTGAATGAGAACATTACTAGTTGTGAAACGTAGTATCTGGCATGAGTCTTGGCAGCGCTTTGTATGCGCGCCAACTCAATGCGTTCTTCCATAGCTTTGACTTGAGCAGAGTTCATGTTGGAGAGTGCGTTGAGAGTACCTATGGATTGAGTAACGGTAGGCGGGGGTGGAGGTAGACGTGTCATTGGTAGCTCTCAGGGTGTATGAGGTGGTAAGTAAGGTAGGATTAGAACCTACATACCCGACATGGGAACTGCTGTACAGACAGTTGTGCTCGCCAATACACATGCTTGCTTATAGAGGGCAGGCTTGTTTGAATGCACAATCCATTACCGCAATACGCCAGTAACACCAGCGATCGCTATAGTAGCTGAGATTGGAAGTAATGATGTCGTTAGTGTTTTCATTATACTTGGTATGGAATACATTTACGCCCCATTCATATGTGTCGTGTGGGTCGTCGCCCCATACTTGAGGGTTCCAACTGGTACAGAGGTGAAGGCGTAGGTGTTTCCACGCTTCTTGAACTTGGGGATGTGAGGCGCCAAGAGCTTTGGTTAGTTGATATAGGCCCATAGTTTCGCTAAACATGAGGCTGCGAGGGCTATTCTTTTTGTATTTGCGGATACGCTGTTCAGCTCTGCGAATGGCATTCCGATTATAAACAGGATGACCCCACCAGCTAATTTTGCGTGCAATGCGTAGTTTCATGATAGCACCTTGGGTAAGAGCAGGCTTTGGGCATAATACATATTATGTTATATGCACCTAACTTGATGGTTTTCGCAGAGGAGTACGAGTCCCCAACCCAGCAGGATGCCAGGTTAGCCGATAGTTGCTACTGGTTACCAAGTACCAGAGTGTAGGAATTAGAGTGGTTAGAGTTCATTCGCCGAAACGAATTCAATCCAACCACCGTAGTATCCATTGTGTTCAGTACGTAGTTCCAGGTCTAAGTCAGCGAACTGACTTTTAACTGTATAGAAGCACGTATCTATTACTTCACATTCGTTATCATCTTTCGATGTAACGTCGGACTCAGTTACCGAGATAACTGTTTGTCCGAGGAAGTAAGCAATATCCGTAGCCTCAAGAGGCAGGATATATGCATGAGCACAACAATCACCCATTGACCGATAGACTAGCTCATGAGTGTCAGAGACAAACGTGAGATAGTATCCATCAGGATCGAGTGTGATTTTTCTAATAGTATGTCCGATAAGTTGTCGCATTGTAGAGTCCTCTACATAGCGTGAATGCTATGCGAGCACTTGCTGTAGAATATCTATATGGGACGGTGAGTCAGGACCTATTAGATTGGATTGGGGGCACCAGAACGGATGCATACATTCTAGTCCCAGGTATGCAAGCTGGGATAACGCTCGTGATTGTAGCGACTAGAAAACGAGTGACGCTGTTGAGAAGTGGAATCATCGTTTGGGTGCATACAGGCCACCTGGGTATGCAAGCCAGGGATTGTAGTAATTCGACATTTAAGGGGGCCACAATGTCCGGCCTCCACAATCATACGAGTTGATACCTCGCAGTTAACCCGTTTGTAGGATCTCTTTGCAGAGATCCAGGAAGTGGAGCGACACTTTTACCTTGGTATCAACAAGGAGCGCTATTGACTAACAGTATTGCTACCGTTTCGCTACTCATGGGTGTCGGATTTAGGTCGCAAGAGTACTACAATTGGATTAGTAATACGTGAAGCAAGTACAATATTGCACATGGCTTCTGCTTTGAATCTGTCTTCTGGTTGAGGATGGGTATCGCCGCCGAAAATGAAGCCAGCGCAAGCTTGGAATGCTCGCACGAGCACTTCCTTTTCTAAATTGTTGACCGGGGGTGATAGTACGACTACTCTATCTGATTGTTGGAGGGTATGTAGTGACATGTTACCTCCAGTAATGGTGAACCGTTTCTGGATCTTTACAAGGTGGGATGCAATTGCATCCTGGTGTATCAGGTATTGAGGAGATGAACAGTAAGACTAAAGGAAGTATTACTAAGAGTAGGAAGAGCAGGGTGCCTGTAGCCATCTAAAGTTCTTTGGGGTGCAAGATGTAAGCTCGTTTTGTTTCTTTATCCATCGTTGCTCCAGGTTTAAAAAGGTATCCATGTACTGCTGTTTTAGTGGAGTCGGCCACCATTGCATGTACTTACGTATAGGATTGATGCGTCAAACTATTAGCGCGACCCGCTTCTTGGTTGAATACTTGTTCATAATCCACTGTAGGCGCACTTCTCGACTAAATGACATTCTCCTAACCCTACGAGTTAAGAGCGTTTAGATAGCCTCAAACGAAGACACTCGTAAGAGCTGTAAAGAACTTTTTTCGGAACCTAGTTTGATAAGAAGCATATAGAGGTGGGGGGTGTCCATGTAGTACTGCGTATAAGCTTTGACTACTAACGCTTAGGACAGAAGCGCTTCTCTGCAAGAAACACTTGCAATTTCTCTATTTACACTACCGCTGCATTTAGGCATTGGTCCGTTGACGGGGATCTTCTGGGTTTCAAAGCCAGCGTGCTTTAGGGCTTACAGGCCCATTGTCTTACAGAACTTTGGCTGTAACCAAAGAGGAAAATGTTGCTTTGTAGTTATTAGCATTTATCCCAACCACTGCCACGAGGAGGCTAACTACGTAGTGGTCATTAGAGCCCAGGAGGGGCTCTCTTGTAGGAGGGTAGCAGCCGAAGCTGCCCCTCCTGAATTGGTGCCTGTTAAGGCGCCCTGTGGTTAATTGCTGATACGATCCCTGCGAGCCATTTGCTTGCTGGTGCACTCTTGTTAGAGCGAATGATACGAATTAGCGTATTGGTTAGGTGACCACTGCAATGAGTACACTCATAGAGGTGAACACCTCGCCCATCCTCATCGTGAGAATGTTTGTGGTGGTCTTGGTCGTGGAAGATGTACTCTGCGAGTGCTTCTTGCGGATTGGCTTGAGTCATGCATTGGTTGACAATGACATCGGCGGATGTCAGAATCTTTCCACCTACGTTGGCAGGTGTAAGGACATGCTTGCATACTGCGCTATGGGTTACACCCAATGCTGCGAGTACGACGTTGCCAGGGCTACTTAGTACACGGAATGCATTATTGATTCCGCTTTCGATGCCACGGCTATGTTCCAGAACCCAAATGGTTGTGGTTTCGTCGATGGTAAGGTCTGCTTGTTCAATAGCATGGTAGAGATTACCAGTTGCCTCGTCGATACGGCGGTATCGCTCTTCGGTGTCGTAGTTCTTTTCCATGATTTGAGCCCAGGCTTGGCCAAAGGCAGCAAGACCACATTTCTTGCGAAGTCCTTGCGTGTATACGTCAAGGTCTCCACCAGCAATGATGTTGGCATGAATGCCTCGCTCTGCGAGCATTACAGGTAGAAGGTTAGCCAGAGGTACCGCTTCGGTTTCTAGGTGAAATTGGTCTTTGACCAATTGGAAGCTCTCGAATGCATAGTCATGACAGATATGTACGAGGTTGCCACCTCTCCAGCTAGTGCGAGCACTAGTGGGAATCCATTCGTCGATGCCAATGCGTTTGCCAGGCCAGCGCCATGCGCAAGGGTTGTCTTTGACAACAATTTCGCTTTTGGTTTCGCGGTCCCAGCCATTTTTGGCACAACCAGCATCGATGATGCGTTGGTTGAGCCATTTGTTCATCATCTCTAGAGGCAAGTCGCCTTCTTCGAGGTCTTCAGGGGTAAAGCGTACTTGACAGTGGTATTCGCCATTAGCGTCTTCGGTCCAGTTGGAACGAATAGCTGCAGCACGAAAGTCAGTCCACTCGGGTTTACGCTTAGCAGCGTCAACAGCCTCTTGAATGATTACGCTCATGGCATTGGCGCCTTCGATATCACCAATAGCAAGTAGTTGACTACGTGCATTGGTTGCGATACCGACAGGACCACGTTGATCCCAACGAAGGAATTCCAAGCCATCGGGACTAGAGGAGTCATGATGGATTTTGATTCCTTCAGGTTCGATGTGGTAGACATTCTTGTCCACGAGATGGGTGAACAATTCAACCATATCGGGGTCGGTGCTAATGCCAACGATGTCACCATCGTCGTCGCCTTGCATTGCTACAGTGAGATCCTGAGGATTCATGAAGACAGTGCATTGGACAGGTTCATCACCACACTTTTGGTGTGCTGAAGGAGCCACTGCTACCAAGGTGCGTAGACCTTGAGACAGTACCATAGGGAAGCGGAATGCTGTAACTATGGATCCGGGACGTACGCCGGTAGCAACGATAGTACCTGGCTCGACAGTATTGTCGAGGATACAAATGCGTTGCTTGTAAGCGATACCCGCCCCTTGGGCGACGTGCCAAAGGATGCGTTCAAGCTTACCTTTGACGGCTTTGCGTAACATGGGGATTTGGGCAGCGTGTACAGGTGTGCCTGAATTGCTCATCAGTTTGACGAGCTGTACGACCTGCGCAGCGCGAGGATCGTCTTCAGTGATTTGACCGACGATACGGTCTACGCCACCTTTGCAGAGCTTAGCGAAAGCCTGATCGACTTTCTTCTTGATGATACGCACTGTAGTCTCATTGACTTCAATGTTTTCGATCATCTCGAAACAGCTCTTGAGTGTAGCGCGTGGATTGTTCCACACTTGCATGCAGCCAATGTACATACCTTGTTGGAGGTAGACAGTGCCTTTCTCACGGTGAGCGAGTGCTTTCTCTTTCATTGACCCTTTGACTTGATTCCAGTCAAGGATAAACGCAGGTTGATCAGCGCCTAGGCTCATGGGACGTACTGCTCCTTTGCAGAAGATTCCATGATTCGGATTGAGACCACGAATTTGCCAGCAGCAGATGCCATGCTTAGCAATGAAGCCTGCAAAGGCAGGGTGGTCGACGTTCCAGATGCCACTACCGTCAGTACCAATGTCGTTTCCTTCTGGATCGACAAGTTCTTGGTATTGAACAGGGATGTTAGCCCAGTATCCTTCGGGGAGTACTGCGCTATTGAGGCTATGGCCGTAAGCACTAAGGTTGACAGCATTGGGGAACATCTTGTTAAGGATGGCCCAGCCGCGACTTTGCATGTTCCAGCCTAGTCGTTCGCCTGATACTGCGATGTTATTAAGGTTCGCGGCATCCCATTCAGTGAGTGGGATTTCTTCACGAGCATTAAGCTCTTTGCCAGTTAGTTCGTCACGCTTATGAGGTAGGAGGTTGACGAGTTGGAGAGCTACGGGTTGGTTTTGTAGACCATGAATGGTGTTGAGAGTTAGGCTAAGGAGGCCTGCACTACGCAACATCATATCGAAACGCCATTTCTGGACGTCTCTCATGCCTTCATTGCCATTGCCAGCGTCATACTTCTGTAGGAATTGACGATATTGTAGCACTGGTTCTGGGAGGTACAGACTACGATTGTGTACAGTAGCCGTGTACTTTCGTTGGAGACGAAGAATCATGTCGCCATGTTCTTTAGTGACAACGCCTAAGCTCCAATGATGGAGCAAGTCTACGTCATCTTCGGTGAAGATGTCTGAGAGTTCGTCGATGTCTTCGATAGTTTGTTGTTCTTCCATCGTGTAGCCGATGAGAGTAGCTTCTTCGGGACCGAAGCCGGAACCGATAAGTGCTTCGCAGTTGTATCGGTTGAGATTGTTGACGATTTTGAGTGCGCGCTTTGCGTGATCTTTAATGTGCATGGGTACCCTCCTACAGGTGCTATGCGTGGTACTGAAGAGTGAGATGTAAATCTCACTGGAAGTGTCGTCAAATGAATGCTATTTCTTAGTTCTTGGAAACATGCGAGCAAGCCATTGCTCTTCTTGTTTTTCCTTTTTGGTGTAGACGGTATGTCTGTTTTCAAAGCGTGAAGTGCAGGGTGGACCTGCTGCTTTTACTTGTTGACATACGGTACACATCAGTTGATAGTTGTAGTCTTTGTTGGTTCCGCCTCTGGCTTTGGGCATGATGTGGTCGATAGTAAGCATACGACCGCACTTATCAGTGTAGAGATGGAAGAAGGCACTGCTCATTCTTCGCTCTTGTGCATTTGTTTGCAGTAGCATTTTAGTACCCTCACAGTCACAATATACGCAACGATTGTTGCTTCTAATGAGACGGTAGCGAGGGTTGTTTACTTTGACTCTATATCCGCTAACCTCAATCTCTGTTTTAGTCGTATCTAAAAGAGCTAGCGCTGCTGCCAGAGAATGGGTTGAGATTGTTGTGAGTTTTACGATGTGTGGGGGCATGAGGAATCCTGCGGGGATTACTAGAGCAGGCATGTAGTACACCAGTGTAGTACTGCCAGTACTTAGTATCTTGTTCGTGTTGGTGAGCCTCTACTTTTGCTTTAGCCTGGGCAATGCGATTTTTACACCAATCTGCATCAGAGACTGGAGGTGAATACACGAGTGCCTGTGGATTTAGTGTAGAGGGGTCTAGAGTGACCTGTGTAGGGGCTACAGCTACCATTGAGGTGTCTGGGTGTGGTGCAAGTAGGATTGCAAACAGCAGCCCCAGGAGGGCTGCTAGGAAGAGGTTCTTACGCTTGTTGTAGAACATGTTGATTCCTGTCGGATGGTCCACCACATTGGGGACATGGCTTATCATTGTTACGAAGAGTGCCACAGTAGAAGCAATGCTTCGTAGGAGGCAATTGTGTCGAGTCGACTAGTACCCTGGGGGGTACTGGTACTGGTGCTAGTGGGAGAATCATGATTAGCCTCGGTAGAGGTTACAGATACGGCGAACGAGTTTGGCTGCAACGATAGTTGCTCCTGCTGGTGACTTGAGTGCAACATTAGTAGCTACAGCAACGAAGGTTGTATTATCGTAGGCTTTCGCAAGGTTTAGCATGGTAAGGAAAGTATGGGTAGTACCTTCCTTATCGCCAATGACTGTTTGGAGGTTGGCAACCTCATTAAGTAAGCGTAGTTCTTTGAGGAACGTACGGCTTAGTTGTGCTTCGCGTGATTGAGCAATGAATGCTGGTCTCATTATTCCTCCGGGAAGGTAAAGAGACTAGGGCCAGGATTGGCATCGGTGATGAGTTTAACGCAGGGAAGACAGTACTTGAGGGTATTCTGTTGGATACCGTGGCGAGGGGTGCCATCGCTATGATGTAGTGGACCGCGACACGCTTGGCGTGAGCATTGTCCAGCTTGGTTCCAGATTTTTCGTTGTTCGTGCCAGTTCATGGTTTATCCTACGATTAGATGCCACATTATGGAGGAGAATGCAAAGGCTATGCACGCTAAGGTGATGTATCCCCCAGTGAGGACAGTGAGAGGAAGAGTACGGGGAGGATACTCTTCTTTAGAGTCAAGCGCGATACTCTTTAGTCTTGCAGCTTTCCACTGCGCTTCAGCATCTTGTAGAGATTTGTTGAGAATTGCTTGTTCTGTTCTGTTGAATGCGTCAGCCATAGCACCTTCTATTGGATTTGTTGCTGCGAACCAGACATCATCACCGTTGCTAGCGGTAAGTATGTCTTGGATTTTCATGTTGAAGAGCTTAGGAGGCATGAGTGCCAGCAAGTACTTGTCGGAAGATAGCGTTAACTAAGAATGCACAGACGCCAATGAGAAGTGCTTCGGGATAAGTAATCATAGTGACTCCTAGAGACAGATGCGCAATGCTTGTTTAAGAGCATTGATACTGTTGTGTAGTTCGGTGATCTTGGCTTCTTGAGCGAGCGCAGTTTCCTCCATGTGGGTATTAAGGTCACGTAGCTCTTGGTTTTCTTTTGTTGTCTTGGCAAGCAGAATTTCTTCTGGTGTTTTGTTGTCGGAGTTAGGCTCTTGATGAGGGGTAGTATTTTGGCCGGGCGTCCACATGCTGTGTCCTTGCTGTTAGTAAATGCTTTGAAAGCCCTGGCGTAAGCCAGGTAGCGTTAGTGCTAAGGGGTATTGAACTCCTTAGTACATTTCTTATCGAAGACTAGCTTGTTACCATGCAAGTGGCCTCCCTCTTGACAGTTTTGGCAACCAAATTCTGTATGGGTTACAAAGCTAGCTGTGTAGATTTTGTGTTCGTTGATGACGGCATCATCGTAGAGCATTGCAAGTGCTAGTGATTTATTCATTGTTGTTGTTTTATCCTTTTTTTTGTGGCAGAGTTGCCATTAAAAAAGAGGTACCCGCCCCCTTAGTAGGAGACGGGTATGAGCTTAATTCTTGAGTGCTTTAGCCATCTTTAAGATGGCGTGTACTTCAGCGAGTTGGTTAGTAGCAATTGTTATCTGTGTTGCACCATGGACCATGTCTACGTGGCTATCACCATCAACATGGTTGTGAGTGATACGACGCCAATTTTTTCTGTTGGTCTCAAGAGTAGTAATACGATCATTAAGATGAGCGATTACCTTGTTTAGTTGAGTATTGTCAGGTGCAGGTGCTTCGTCTGGTCGCGGCAAACGCTTTTTCATGCATTTCTTACAGACATGCCGATAAACAGCATATGTCTTAGGACCATAGAAGCAATGAGGATTGTCACAGGTTGCATCAGGTAGTGTTGGTGTTTCTGCAGTCTCTGCAGAAAGGATTTCTTTCATGATATGAATACAGAGAACCATCCATGCTTCGTTTGGAGGCGAGCCTATGGTGTCGGCTGCTCTGATTTGACGAAAGCTACGTGCCCAGGTTTGACTTATGTTGTTACCATAGCGAATGATAACAGAACGAGTTGTTGGACCTGTCTTGAAGTAAATGTCTAGAGGGTCTATTGTTAGAGCAGATACAGAGTAAGTACCGATGTATTTCTCTTTTTCTCTCTCGTTGTGTATTGAAGTGTAGGTAGGAGTGTTGAATAAGCGTGTAACTACGTAGTGCATGGTTTCATCCTTTAGAATTGGATATCAGCGTTGTTGTACGAGTGAATAACCTGAAGGATAGTTTTCTGTTTGTTGACGATGTCTTGTGTTGCATCGAGTAGTTGATTGAGGTTGCTAACCTTATAGATAGCTTGCGTGACTGAGCACGCCAGACCTTCTCTTTTGGTTACTGTACCGTTATCACGATGAATAACAGCTAGTAGGTTGTTGATGATAACAAGAGCAGCTTCATGCTCTTGTTGATAGTCGATATCACCGTTGTTGTAGGTAATGACGATGACGCCATCATGCCAATCGCTAAGGATGTATTCGTATTCGCCAACAAGGTGGTGAATAACACGACGTTGATTGAAATTGAAGTCGCCTTTAATGATAGAAGGTTGACGATTTGAGTAGGTTGCAGTAACTGCGTCATCAACAAGTTTTTCTAGTTGTGCTTGAGTCCACTCAGTAGTGGTGGTCTCTGGGACAGTGAGCGATTGAATTGCTTTGGGTTCTCCACCGTGCATTGGGATACCATAGTCTCCTAAGCAGTCAGGGCATTCTTCTCGAAGAGGATGGAATCCTGCTTCTTTCGTTTGATTGTTTGAGCAGTGAGGGTCAGTGCATTTAGGGCTAGACATTATATATCTCCTTTGAGGTTGTGAGCTTCTCTTGCCATTCTTTCGATGTCATGTTTGTCAGGGAGGTTAGCGGCGATAAACTTAGCATGATCTCCAAACCAACATTGTGTATGTTTGTTATCAACGATAGGCAGGTTGGTGAAGTGTTGCTTGATGTAAGCTAGTCCTTGACAGTCAGCTTGTACGCTGGTTACGTGAAGTGCATCAACCCTTGGGTTGATTGCGGTACCTGTATGCCATTTGAAGTAACGTTGGCGGTCATAAATGATGTATATCATTGCGTTGCCTAGTAAGGTGTGAAGGAAGCACCATGAAGGTGCGTACGGCTGTTGACATTGTCGTCAGTGAGGAGTTGACCCTTAGGGGTAAGTAGGAGTGTGTTGTCTGTGACAGTGATCAGCTCTTGTTCAAGAGCTTGAGCTAGGGCTTTCTCCTCAATATCTAGGATGATGTTGACTGGAAGTTGTGCTTCTATCCATGGGATGTCCCCAAGGACATAAGTGAGTTCATTACTGGTGGTTACTTTGACGCGCACATCTTTGATTACTCTAGACATTGGCATTAACCCTACACTCTAGACAAGTTGGTGCAGAAGTATAGTGCGACCATGATGGATTCTCAGAACAGTACTTGGTACAAGGTGTACCTTTATTGGCATCTGATACCCTTACAGTGTCTTTAGAAAGACACTGAGTACATATATGTCCACAAGATAGTACTTGATTGAAGGGGTTGTTATCGCAGTTGGGATGTTTGCAGAGTTTCCAGTTGCTGTCTTGTTCTACAGGATCGTTCATTTGCTCGTGCAACATGCTAATTCCTTTGATTGCCTCAGGATATGTTGCTTGTAATGCTGAACAACCTAAGCAGAGAGTTTTGCTTGTAGACTGATGATTACGAGAGCAATCCCAGTTGTAGCATGTAGAGTAGATAGCGTTAGTACCTTCGTCGAAGGGACAGTTTTCCTCTTCATTAGTCGGCGACAAACCTTTCTTTTCATCCATATCAGGTAATCCTTTACTGTCCTTAAGACAGTTACTACATATATAAGGTGGGTATCCTTCATGTATGAAGGGGTAGTTGTTGTTACCGCAGTTGGGGTTGGGGCAGCAGTTACCTTGTTTGTGCCAGGGGATGGTGGTTTCCACCTGGGGTGTGCTGGTAGGTTCCTTAGCTAGTAGAGGTGGTTGCAGTCTCAAGCTGGCGTTGATGAAGTCATCGAATAGCATGGTAGTACCTTAGTTATTGGTTAATACGGTCCCTTAGGGGACCATTAAAAAAGGGGTTAGTACCTGTTAGTGATATATGTAGGAGAGGGTTAGGGGCTTGTTATTTCTTGTGGTTACCTGGGGGTACCACGCTCCCTTTCTCCACCTTACATTCATTTGAGATTGTCTGGATTTCCTTAGTTTTCACTACTATTAGGTAGAGTTCATAACTTTTCGTCCGGCTGATATACGGCGTTCTAGTATATGTTTTGCTCTCCCGATAGGTGGTTTGTGGCCTGTAATTCCACTTATTTGCCTCGCGGAGTCCATAACTCTTCGATAACGTAGTTTGCTCGATTGAGCTATCTACTTTCTCCCTAGGGTAGAGAGACATAGGTTGTGACCAACCTGGGCATAACCAAGGTTGGTCCATTGAGTGCTTACGCGGAGGCTATTATAGTTTCTCTGGCTGTGAGCATCGACTGCAGATGTTGCGGTCTCTGCTTGGTACGTAGTCAGTGATGAATCCAGTACAACGTTCATTGTAGAAGTTGAGCCGGACACATCTTGGTTTCTCGTCTTCTGATAGATAGTTACTATCTTCATCCTTATCTGATAGGGTCTCAGTAATGGGGAATGCCGTTTCTTCAGTGACATCATCAGTGATGTCTTCGTCATCACTATGTGCAGCATAGACTGCTTTGTCAATACAGTCGTCACATACAATGTAGCCATTGAATGTGTTGAGGTTGATCTCGGTTTTACACTCGATACATGCGTACATGTTTGGTTGTGGCTCGCTATCGCTCGCCGTTTCTACTGCGTTGGCAGTAGTTGTTGTCCCTTCGGGACAGGGTACAGAATTGGAGTCGCCCCTGCGGGGCTTGGGGTACATTGCGTTGAGTTGGGCCTCGTAACCGAGGCCGTTGGCCTTGGCATTACGAAAGTTGGAATGTTCATGCTTGAGGAGAGCAATGAGTAGTGCTCGGCGGAAATCCTTATCTCCGTTCTCATAAGCGATACTTAGACAGAATCTATCAATAGTATCTCCGATGGTAAGAGCAAGAGAGATGAACCAGTGTGTAGCCATAGCTACAAAGACTGTGAGTGTGTAGAAGAACTTGAGAATCATTGTATGTCCTGATGTTGCTGACGGAAGTGTCATTAAAAAGGTGGCCCCCTTGCGGGGGCCTTGGACTAGACGTGACTTTTGTTGATGAGGTCGTGAACTACGCGATCCCTGTCAGTGACAGTTGTGCTGGTCGTAGCAAGCAGAGATTGGTGGTTTTCGTAGATGCGACTGTGAAGGTGCAGTTCCGTGTTCTTGACAGCATAGTCGCAGCATGGGGTGATCCAATAGACTTCGCAGTCATTCCAGAGTCCGGCAATGCGTTCAGCTTCAACCTGGGTATCCGCTTCCACATAAGTAACAGTATCATCGTTATGAACGGCGTAGTAGATGTTATCCATAATGAACTCCTTAGGGTAGTAGAGTAAGGTTGATGGTGTAGAGCATGACAAGGAAGTGGTAAGCGAAGAGAGCTAGTAGACTGGTGAGGAGGTACTTCATTGGCTAGTTCCTGTGTTATCTGTGAATAGATAGGCGTAAGCCTATCCGTTAAAAAAGGTGGGCCCCTTGCGGGGCCCTTGGTACTAGCTGTTACTTTGCGGGGTACTCAAATTCGTAACCCTGATGACAGCTATCGATGCTGCTGAAAGTTATCGACCAGGTATTGTCGTGTCGTTGGAATCGGTATGCTCCAGGGTGACCAGTGATCTTGAAGGGGTGGTCTTCAGGCGCGACAACCTCCTTAGTATCCTCACTATCAGGTACGAGGGTAGTAGCGATAGAGAGACTGCAAACACCATCTCTAGCATAGTGCTTAGCTGCAGTAGTATAGAGCCAACCATTGGGTACCTTCATGCGGATGACGCTTAGGTTTCGGTTTTCCAGGATAGTTTCAGTAGTATGTAGCGGAGTAATATCACTCATGTCTTTCTCTCTTCTGGTGGCGGAATGCCATAAAAAAGAGGGACCCTAAGGCCCCTCAGTATCATGATTAGTTATCCTTTGTAGTTGAGGAAGAGAGTGTAGCCGTTGTTGAATGCGAACTCAGTTTCACCACTATGGGGATGAAACTCTTGAATGAAGAATTTGCACTCTTTGACATGAGCGACTAGTAGTTTTGCGAACGACTCTCTGTCCGCATATTTCATTACCAGGTTATAGGTATAGAGATCATCACTGTTATCAGCGAAGTAGACGATGTTACCATCTCCTGGAGAGATACTATGGACGTGGCAGCTGTCATGCATGTGACAAGCCCCAATAGGGCTACATGGTTCATTCTTCTTCTCTTCGAGCATGATGGTCATTCGTTGAGCGTCAGTCATGGTTTATCCTTGCTATCTGGTCGATAGCTGTTGTGTCGTTACAGAGTCTAAGATTAGTAGCGGAGTGCCACCATCAAATAAAAAGAGGTACCCGGTATGTCGTTGATCGTATATAGTCAATAACAATCAGTACAAACAGCTAGTACAATAAAAAGGGTGAGGCCCTAAGGCCCCACCCACACTATCTAGTTCATGCAGTTCGCAATTAGCTTATTCTGCTCTGCGTATCCAGTTGCCCAGTCGTTGGCAGCTTTCTTGGTATTGCGACTCGCAAGGATGAGAGTTCCACCCTTGTTGTCGACGAGGACGATATCGTATCCACTGTTCATGGACACGGTCACGCGCACAGTAGCCCTGGCTGTGATCTTGATACCGTAGACTAGTCCATCGTGGCCACTCTTCTTGGGCGTCACAGTGAACTGGTTGCCTGCATTGGCTACGGTAGCCACCTGAGTAAGCAGCTCACTCCACTTGGCACCACCATTCTTGGTGTTGGTGAACGTACGGCCACCAACCCACTGACGGCAGCGCACATTGTCTAGTACCTGGCTAGGGATAGTACCCTTGATTCCCAGATGTTGTAGTAGAGGGATGAAACCCCACTTGGGTTGTGTAGCCACGGTTTCTTCCTTGGGTTGAGGTTGAGGGGTTGTTGCGATCACTTCCTTCTCCTTCTTGTTCTCAGCGTGGATGTAGTTGGCCAACGTGGTGTTGAACGCAGCCAGCTTCTTGAGGTAGGACGCACTTGCCTTGCCCATCAGGACTTGGTGAGTGCCTTCGAGTTCATACAGTTGATTCTGCACGACATCGATCTTGTCTGCGCTCTTGATGTTGTCCAGAAGGAACAACACGTTCTTCTTTACAGTGTTGTCGAGGCTCCGTGCGTTGGTGGTGGTGGTGGTGAACGCTGCGACTGCTTCTTGTACTAGGGTCATAATGACTCCGGTCTAATGGCGGTATTGCCATTAAAAAAAGGGAGACCCGAAGGTCTCCCACGCACTACTTGAACAAGCTCAGCTGTTCAGATTGTGCCTTGGCTTTAGCTGCCTCTTTGCGACGCACCTCTGCCCTCAACAGACTAGCATGACAACTGCTGTGTACGTACCCCTTGGTATCATGCTTTTGAACACGATTACCAGGTGAGATAGGAATCCAGCATGCGTTGCATGTGCTAGAGTATTGCGCTTTCATTATTTCTCCTCTGCAATGTAGTTAAGGTGCTGCTCCATGCACCACACCATATTGCTGTTGATTTCGCTGATGTTGCTATCCTTGGTCATGTTGACAGTACATGCTTCGCCAAGCAAGTAGATCACCTCGGTAGTATCTGGTTTGTTGTAGATACCGTTGTTGGCATTGAGGTACCCGATGGTGTACTTGCCCACTGGGTAGAAGAGGCAAGTGATGAGTACTGCTGCGGCAAAGGTGCTAGCGATTTCGGTGATGAGATTCTTCATGAGAATTTCCTTGGTGTTGATGGCGTAAGTGCCATTAAAAAAAGGGGTAGCCTTAGCTACCCCTTTGCTTATCTCTTAACTAGATTCAGCATCACTCCATTTGTCCAGAATTCGAAGACACCATCGCCAACCTCGTATAAGATTGAGTTGTGTCTAACCTTAATCGAAACGCAGCCTGTGTTATGGCGTGTGATTTGAATCTTGTCGCGATCAAGGACATCCCCGATGAAGATCCCGTTGGTGGTCATCGAGACCTCCGACGAGGTTTTGATTTTCTGGGTAATGGTTTGCCTAAGCTTCTTGGGCATTTTCATGTCGTGCTCTCTCGTGTTGATGGCTTGATTGCCATTAAAAAAAGAGGGAATGCATATTGCACCCCCTCTACTCACTTAGAACAGTAGAGCCTCATTCGTTGCTGGGCAGATGATGGAGAAGCCCGTCTCTTGATGAAACTCCTCACATTCTTCACAGTACGTACCAATGTCTCTTACGATACTATCGGTCTCCATATCGAGCTGGATGGCTGAGATGTCGCGATTGATAGCAGCGAGGCGTTCATTCCTTGCTACCCTGAACTGGCTAGACAGCCAGCTACCATCAAACATTCTCTCTGCGCTCTGAATGGTATCGAGACACCTGTTGCGCTCAGCCAAGAGCTGATTGTATTGCCAGGTGAGGTCGGTAGTGCGTGCGTCGGTCATGGTGTTGTCCTGTCTAATGGCTTGATTGCCATTAAAAAAGAGGTATCCACCCCGAAGGGCAGATACCTATATACTAACTCGCTAACCTCAGTTCCCCGAAGAGTGGGGTAGGTGTCTCTACTTCTTCCGGCAAAGTTTCTCCATCATCTGGATCATCATCACCATTGTCGTCATCATCAGCTGGGATGTAGTCCGTCCAGTCGTATGAGTAGAGTGATACTTGAAGTCTCGCTGTCGCACTTAGCTTAGCTACCCAAGCCTCCATGTCGCTACTGTCCATAGCGATATGTAGCGTTTCATCTTCTTGAATAATTGCGGTTACCTCACGCAGTGTCCAGACAAGTGACGCGCCATATAGGCTAGCCAGTATGTTAGTCCATGCGTTGGGGTGCATAGTAAAACCAGTTTGCTGTTGGCCGATCATTAATTACTCCTTAGTTGGTGTCATTAAAAAAGGTTGCCCACCCCGAAGGGCAGACAACCACACTAACTATGCTTGAGTATCAGCTTTGGAGAGATCAACCTTCACTGAGCCGAGACCTTTACCCTTGGCAACAGCACTGGCAGCAGCACCGTTGATGAGAGTGATAGTATTGTTCAACTTGTTAACCATTCCATTGTATACATCAGGACTAAGCACACCCAGGATAACTGCGAACACGGGGAACAGCAGTGCGATTTGGATGACGAAGTAGAGTGCGATATCAAGCAGGCCCAGCTTCCAGATGAGGAAACCAATGAATCCAGCGCTGAATGCAGACATGGCGACGAACAAGACGGTTTGTTGGGTGATGCGTGTCATAATAATGTACTCCTAGTACATGGCTTGATTGCCATTAAAAAAGAGGGAGCCCGAAGGCCCCCTGCTGCTACTCTCAATCAGTAGGTTTGTGCTCTGGCCAATCAGCCGGATTGTACTCCGGTTGTTGACGACAACGCCAAGCGCTACTGATGACTGCACAGATGAGGTATAAGATGATGAATGTCATGAGAGGCTCCAGAGGAAGTGAACCCATAGGCCCACGAGTGTGATAGTGCCTGCGATTGCAAACACGTTAGTTGCGATTGCTTCAAGTCGGCTCATGCTACTACCATCAACGTAAGTGTGATGACGCAGTGTAGGATGACCAGGTATCGAGCGTTCATAGTAACTCCTTAGTTAGTGTCGTAAAAAAGAGGTGACCTACCCCTAAGGGTAAGCCACCTAACTAGCTAAGCTACACGCATGTAACTGTTGAACGTGATGGGTGCGTACTTCGCAGCATCGATACGATCCCAGAGGTTATCAAGCTCAAGGTCTTCCAGGTTGATCTCTTCCGTAACGACTTCGCTATCCCAACGTGCAGGGATGACAGGTGCGTTAAGCGCATCTACTTCTTCCTGGCTAGGGAGAGCAGCGATATCGGCTGGTACCACGAAGAACATGGTAGCGCCTCTCAACTTAGCTTCGTAGCGAGCAAGGGCGTTGGCGAACATACTGACAGGTGCAGCAGTTTCTTCTCCTAGTTCACTACCGAAGAATTGTGCTTCTTCTTGTGCTGTGGTCAGTACGGCGAGATTGTGGTAGTCGAGACCGAAGTCCCAACTCATGATTGCAGGCAGTGCTACCAGGAGGGTAGTCATCATGGTGGCCCAGACGCCTACCATGGTGGTAAGGCCGTGACCGTTGACGAGGGAGATTGCTTCGACGAGAACTTGAACGTTGTCCATTGTGGACTCCATATCTAGTGTGTTGACTGGTACTGTTGTCTATCGAGTGTGGGCCTTGCTATACAGTGAGTTTGCCCACTCACACTGTGTATAGGTACGTATAGTACGTTACCGTATACGGCTGTTCCCTATGATAGGGGGTGTAGATAGGCTGGGACAGGGTATTCCCCTGCTGTAGCACCTATGACTACGTTTACTACATACGCTTGTTTTTACCGACATGAGCGCTGTCCAGGACTGGGTACCTGGCACGTCAGACTTGCACCCACTCACTCGTTGCTATGCCCCTATAGAGCATGCGCATACGGTGAACTTGTTGTGCTACAGGATTCGGACCTGCTCTCTAATATGGCTCTTGTACCATATAGGTATGTGCTTTCACCCCACATACTAGGCGGTTCATTTACGGGTTGAACTCTAACCCACTGGTACTACCCCCAGCTAGACGCCCCCCATGACAGTGGTATGCATACAGGTGGTAGAGTACGTGTGCCTACAGGCATGATGATGTGCGTGTGCATGGGCGCTACCCACATGCTAGGTATCCATGGTATGGGCGTCACCCACATACCTACCTACGTACATCATTGTACTACTACCCCTATACACTCAAGGGGCTATACATACGGGGTCTCACCGTATGGCCTATATAGCCATGGCGTATGTGCACCCATGCTTGGTACATGAGTGGGTATACGCCCTCTATATAGGTCTTGTTATATCAGGGTCTTTAAACCTACTACTACTACATGATGGGCTTATTGGTATGCCTTCTCATGTAGTGCGTGTCATTAAAAAAAGAGAGAGCATGTGCTCTCCCCTATGTGTATGCGTATATGCACTAGCCCTATGCTAGTACACGTATACATGCACATCCCTCACTATGCCCACCATGTGTGTGCTACCCCATATAGCATGTTCCCATGTCATAGGCTGTGTACACACGTACTCTCCACTCATGGTGGTGTATGCGATAACGTACATTGTATGTCCCTTGTCCTTGGTATACATCAGCGCATACCATTAAAAAAGAAGGACACATACTATGTGTATGTATCCCTCATGTGCTTAGCAGAGCGTCATCCAGCCTACTGGTATGATGCCCACGTACACAGTGTATTCCTCAATGGTAAGACCACTCATGATGAAATGTTCATTAGTAGCGATGTTGACGTATGTAATGCTGAACATAGGTATCTCCTTCAATGTTTTACCGGGGTGGGCGCCGAAGTGCACCTCCCCTAGGTATTTATCTCATACAATACCAGGTACTCACTCACACTATATATTTCTGAGCTTTCGCGTTTAACAAATTTTCTAAAAATATTTTCCAATCTCACAACAGAGCATACCGGGGCTTCCCCCTCCGCTTTTCCAAAATTTTGAAATTAATAAAACGTGGGTGACTACCAATGGGGTCGGGTGGTGCTTATACTTGTGTAGGAGGTCCTTATTGTATTACTTACTCTCGAATGACACTGTAGTTGCCCAGGTGCCAATGGTAGGCTTAGCGGGCCGCAACTCTAGCGGAGATTGGACTCGACTTACCCTAGAAGCGCTCAATGACTCTGGTCTGGTCTCGGATGATTTTGTTGGACCTATTACTGCTCTCGTCGGAGATGCGGGTATCGGAGGTTCTGATTATAACAAATTCTTCATAAACTTATTCGGCCTTGCGTGTGAGATGGGCAAGGGAGCCTCGGATAGCACTCACACGCAGATGGTTTACGAGGACTTGCAGGGACTTCAGCAGGGCCCAAGCGTAGATCACACACTCGGCATGCGCGCGGTTCGCAAACAATTGGGGGTTTCTTAATGTTCTATATACTTGACAGCAGCAACGGTCTTATCGGCACTTGTGAGGGTTTCTCCTACAGTATCCAGCGGGAGAAGATGCCTGTGTACGTAATGGGCTGCGCCAACCCTCTATCGTTCAGCCGAGGCAAAACCGGCACTGCCGTATCTCTTAGGGGTGCTTGGGTGGCTGACGACTTCATGCCTGAGTGCGAGGACCTCATCGTAGTGGGTACCAGCGGCCCAGACCGGACCCCTCTCGTCTTCTTCTTTAATGGTACAGCCTTTGGCGTACAGAGCAGCAATAGCCCCGTAAACCCAGCCCTAGAGGACATCACCATGGGGGCAGACGCCCTCGTCTTCGGCGACGCGCAAGATTTTAATTGTGCTATGACGTTAGTTAACCACTACATACGCATAGAGCTACGGGAAGCAGATCAGTGTATTGCTGAGATGGAGGCAAGTTTTGCAGACCAGTAACGCAACGGACTGGGGCCAGCACTGGTATTGGATCTACTCCCGCGAGGGCGAGTTGGTTGGTAGTTATCGAGGTTGGTGGCCACAGAGTGTTAGGGTCAAAGCCCCCATCTATTACATGGGTAAAGTACCGGATGGTGGCTTTCGTAAGCATAGACACGAGCTACTGTTGTTGGACTTCGAACCCCTTGAGCCGGGTAACCGCGACTTGGTCGGTGCTTACCTGGTTGACTGTGCTTACAAGGCTGTTTGCGAACTTCCCTCCGGCAGGCTTTGTAAGCTCTATGGTGGCGAGTACGAAGGCAGCTGGGTTCTAGACCCTTTTGACGAGCACCTTCGTCTGAATTGGATTGACCCTGAGCCTGTCTGGTCTCTCTTTAAACACAAGCTTAGGAAACACTACAATGAATGAAGCATCATCAGAAGGCATCTCTTCTATTCTTGAACAGTGGCGAGGTCGTCAAATCGTAGGTATCTTGGATTCTCTTAACGGAGATAGTCCTGCAGATATTACAGCTGCCCTCGGCAGTCTTACAGACTTGATCAATAGTACTGGATGGGAAGATGGAGATAGTATTCTCGATCTCGATATCCCTTGGGGTGATTAATGAAAATGGATAATATTATCAGTCGCTGGCAGAGCCGTCAGGTTAAATCCATGTTAGAGGCTCTCGGTGATTGGTGTGAAGAGCATAATAATTCGCGCACATATCCCAGTGACCCAGAATTCACACCAATAGCGCTAGAAGAACTTTCAGATTGGGATCTGACTGATCTGTTCCATTATCTAAGAGGCGACAATGAATAACAGGGATCTATACAAACTTAGTGACAAGCTCAACTTAGTAGTGAATCAGGCGAAACATCTACTTCAAGCTCACGCTACCCGGTACAAACACTTTGTAGACAGTGGCGAACGTGGCTTCGAATGCGTGTACGCAAAGCAGACCAGTATCCGCTTCCACGATGATGGAGGTAAGGAAGAAGTAATTGAAGCACTAGAAGATATAGCAGAAGCCTTAGAGTCAGTACGTCAACAACTAGATGGACTAACTGCTAGCGGTAAGCTAGACGAGGTACCGGGCTGGCTACAGGAAATGCGATTCCAAGACCAGGGTGTGGTATAATACGCTTTTGGAGGCCATGTGAGCGATCCGTTAGAACTAAGGCAACAAGAGTACTTAACCCGGCTGGGAGTGCTACCAACCTCATATGAGACGTGGTTAGAGAGCCTCTCTCCTAAGAAGCGACTACGCGTCCGACAGCAAGTAGCTAGAACAAAACATGGAGTGCACATCGTTGCTCCCATTACTTGTACTGGGCTTGAACGCTGTCCCTTCGCCACTGCTTGTCCGATCCCCGACCGGGATGAACAGCATGAGCTTATTGCCGGCCCCGAGAGCGACTATCCCATTGGCCAGCACTGTGTGCTGGAGGGCGAGTATATTGTACAGAAGGTTGCTGAGTATCTCATGCACTTGAACGTGGATCCCTCCAACCCCGTTGAAACCGCCATGGTGCAAGAGCTAGCGCTCGTAGACCTGCAGAAGAACCGGGCCCTGCTCCTGATGAGTCATGGCGATCGTGAGGGGCAGGGCCGAGACTTCCTTCATGTGGATGAGAGCATCACCGGCTTTAGTCAGAGTGGCGAACCACTAGTAAGTAAGACAACCAAGATCCACCCCGTGCTCAGTTACATTGATGTACTTGAGCGTCGCCGTGAGAAGCTCCTAGACAAGCTTATGGAAACCCGTAAGGCTAAGTCCGACTGGGCCGCCAAGATGGGTCAGGGCAAGTCTGAGAGCCAACTACTGACGGAGATCTCCCAGATGCGAGAGGTAGTAACTCTTATGCTAAAACAACAGACAGAATTTGAAACCCATGAGAGACTGCCCGATGACGAACTCATCGGATTGGATGAAGAACTATGAGCTGCTGCACAGTCCCCGAGTATAGTGTGTTATTTCCCCCGAGTACCTCTAAAGACCAGGGTGCGCTCAGCACCCGATTGGTGCTTGACAGCAAGCCGCTTGAAGGGTTTGTTGGCTTCGAATACGCTAAAGACAATGAAGAGTATTTAGTAGGCAGGATGATATTTGTAGTTAAAAACGCAAACCGACCACGGGCGGGCGCGCGCTATCGCACGCTATGGCTTCAGATGGAGACCGCGCCTGATGTGTGGGACACCGTATTCTCTGCCAATGATATCGTTCTCTTTACAGAGAGTGGTGCGTACAACATGACCGATGGCGTATTCGAAGTAGAATGCAAATGGACGAACAATGTCAACTAGAGCATGGAAGAAGCAACAAGCAGCAATTGCAGCTGAAGCAGAGTTTATACGTCTCAAGGAAGAGGTTGTCAAACCTATGCCTAAGAAGCCAAAGATGCCAGATGGATTCCGAGAAGTACTGATGGAGAAGGGTCAGTTAGAAGGATGGCTACAGACGCTGCAGAAGCACCCTGTGGTCGTGTCTATCGACTTGATCGACAACGAGTGGGTCTACACAGTGAGGGGCATCAACTGCCCCCTAGGCCATTGGAATGATACTCCGATTCGACATGTGCGTGGTGGCAGCTCGAATGTGTGGACTCCTACGAAATCACTTAGCTAGAGGTAAGGAATGAAGAAGCTTCCAATCATGCTTCAGAATGGTCTTGTCTTAGATACAGAGACCACTGGTTTGGATCGTGGAAGCGGCATGCACGAGCTTGCCTTCTACGATATAGACAAGCGCAAGATTAGTGAGTTCATTCTCGATCCTAACTATGTCGAGACATACACTAGCCCACTTCAAGAGACTACTCGCTTAGCGAGTAGTCCTAGCGATGTACATATTGGCAAGTCGCCTAAGCAGTGGATGGATGTCTACCGCGCTCAGCTAGTTATGGACGATCGCATTAGCAAGAGTGCTAGTGACAAAGAGGTTATGGGGGCGCTTGCCGAACATGAGCCCTTCCTGCATAAGGCTATCACTAGCGGGAAGCACCCGCACTTGCAGGGGAAGAACGAGAGCCCTGCTATATTTGCACAGAGACGTGACACATTCGCTAAAGCGGGTATCGCCCTAGAGTCTGATAAGACTACTATCAAACAGGTGTTAGGCGAGGGTGGACCGTTAGAGCGTGCGACTCGTGGAGGAGACCACGCACAAGGTCGTACTCTCTGGATTGCAAATGCTCCTTTCGAAGCGAAGCAGGTTGGTGCGCAACTCGGAGCTATGGGAGAGGGTGCTGCAGCTGTACACAAGAAGTACTTAGAGACCGCTGGTAACTCTCCTGATCCGTACTACGTCACAGGCAGCGAAGTGAACCTTGCTAGAAGCAAGGCTCAGATGTCTGGTGACTGGACTACAGTCCATAAAGCTTATAAGAAGCATGTTCCTAAGGCTGGTGAAACAGCCGTCAGAGATATCCAGGATATCTTGAGATCGGTTATGAGTTATGGCCATCAGCTAGGACTCACAGATATTGACGATCCGTACTTCGGCACAAGTATTGATATGAGTTCTCGTATCATGGGATCTCTGGATTCCGACAAGGCTGTCGCTCGAAAGAACCTCGTTACACCTGAGCTACATAGGGCAGCAGAGGATGTTAAGGTAGAGTTTGGTGTCTTGTCTAAGGGCACTGAGTGGGCTGATGCTATGGAGCAAGTCCAAAGCGATACTGCCCTCGGTAAGCAATACAAGGCAAGTGCACTTAAAAAAGAAGGACCGCTGCATGAAGCCGCTACGTACCTTGCGCGTCTTGGTGTGGTCCACGCCGACCACCAAAGGACGTCTCTTGTCAAGCGAATCGTACGGGCAGAAGTAGACTTTGCCGAAAAAGGAGAAACTTACCAGAAGGCTGGTGTGAATGGTTTTGTAGATATGCAGCAGAGCACTCCTGCTGGTGGACAGAGGACTGTCGTCCGGTTGGATCACGACCGTATACCCATTAAAACCAGGGAGGAGAACGCACAGCATCTTAAGGCTGAAAAGCGATATGGTAACGTGGACATCGATGCGGAGGTTGGTGCCGTCGCTGACTACACTGCAGGTGCTACGTCTAAGGTGGATCGCCGTAGGCTGCTAAGCAAGTATCTAGAAGAGCAAACTGGCGATTCGCTTGAAAACTCAGTAGCTAAGCATGCTGATACCATACTCGGTACTAGTGGCAAGCAGGTAAGCCAACTAGGCTCCACTGGGAAAGCGCTCGGTGGCGTACTAGATGCCTTCAAGTCTATCAACACTCCGAAGGGGGTAATGATCGGTGGGGCGGTTGCAGCTGGCATTACTGTCGCTGGTATGGCAGCGACAGCTGCGGGTCGTCCACCAGTTCAAGATGCACCTAGTGTTGTTACGTACAACTACCAAGAGTGGTTAGATCGACAGGCTAGCTTCTCTGGCCAGCGTGGTGCTGGCGAGCAGATGGAGGGTATGTCTCACCGTGGTGTCGCCGGTGAACGACGCAAGCAGATTACAGACTTTGGTAGCCCCTATCAGGGCATCCAGGGCAGCCAGGTAGTCTTCCACGACCAAGAGCTTCTAAGAGAGCGAGAGAGCTTCCTACGGCAACAGTACGGAGCGGCCCACTTTGATCCTAAGTTTGGATTACATGGCGCCTTCGGTCCTTTTAAGGCAGCGTACTCTAAGCGCAATAGCTTCTTCAGCGACGGTACCCCTGTGCAGCAAGGCAAGCACTCAGGGCTGCGTGGGGATCTGCTAGAGATCGACTTCAGTGATAAGAAGTGGAAGATGAGCGTCGAGGATGCTGATACTATTGTCGTGAAGCGTGGTGGCATACGAGGAGGAATATCCAGTTTCTTCGGTATGAATCGCTCATACAGCTTCCGTCTCGCCGGTATCGATGCTCCTGAAACCAGCCATGGTAGTACCAGCTACCATGCTCCTCAGCCTGGAGCTGAAGCAGCTAAAGCCGTCCTTGCTAATCTAGTTAAAAGCTCAAAGAGCTTAAGCCTTGTATACGATCCTAACCAAGCTACCTATGGTCGCATGATGGGTGTCGTCATGTCAGAGGGCAAAAACCTTAACCTCGAAATGGTCAAGCAGGGTAATGTTGCGGCTCTCCCCTTCTACGCTAAAGGGCGTAAGCCTATGGTGGACTATGCGCCGTTCCTAGCGGCCGAGACACGAGCCCATACGGCAGGAAAGGGTATCTGGTCCCAACCATACTACCAAGCCTTCAGAGACGTCACTCAAGCAGCGGATCAAACGGTTACGTTCAACACTCTTACAAGGAAGAGCAAGCTTGTACAGAACGTCTGGAAGATGGACATGGTCTCTATGATGGAGCAGTCTCAAGCAGAGGGTTTCTACAACTCAGCGAATGCTATCGAAGCATCACGTATCGGCAGTGGCGCAGGGGGCTTTGGACCAGACAATGTGAAGCCTGTGTTGTTTTCTCAGCCTACCAGCCATTATAATACATATCTGAATGAGATGCTACAGGATGTTGGGACTTGGAACAGAAGTCGTGGATCGAAGCATCAGCAGAATAAGTTCAGTCGCAAGGGAGGATATGGTAAGCTGGACCAGACTTTGGTATTGGATACCATGAGCAACACCAATAACATCTGGAACAAACGCAAGAATCAGGCATTCAATCAATATGGCTCAGGGAAGAGCTTACAGCGTTCAAGAAAGGCTCGTATGGCAAATGAGCAGCGCAGAATTAATCAACGTGTATTCGACAGTGGTATCAACCACCAAATGATGTGAGGGAGCTATGGGTCTATTAGGTAAAGCGGTTTCTGGATTCAAGAGTTATGCGTCGCATGGTTTTAACCATGCGTTAGGTGCAGAGCCTCAGAAGATCTTCAAGGGCGGCAGAGTTGATTCCAGTTTTTGGGGCCGCAAGATATCTGCAACGAGTGGTGATCTAGGCTTTCGTTTTGGAGAAGGAGCAAAGACCCCTATGTCTGCAATGGATGGATTGGGGCTGGTTGCTACATTGGGTATGTCAGCGAACATGGCTATTGCAGGGTATCAGAACGAAGGCATGGTAGGGGTAGCTAATGCTTTAGTTGCTGATGTCGCTGTTAATGCAGCAATGGTCCGGCATGCCTACTCATACAAAAAAGGCGCAGATGGTAGCCTCATACGAGCCAACGTAGGCTTTGGATCCACGCCAAAAATGCTTGGGCGCAACATAACCGGTAGCGCGCTCGCCATGGCAGCCAATCATGCTGTTGGTGGTGGTGTCGCCGGAGCTGCAGCAGGGTTCGTGGGCGGGCACGTGGGCGTCAAGCACTCCTGGAAGGTTGCTGCTGCTTATGGCGGCTACCAGGCTGCCAAGATGACAGGCAATGCAGTAATGGGCGTGATGAAAGCAGGGTACCAACACCGACAACGACAGAAGTCAATCAATACTTCTGGATCTATGGCTGCGTTCAATACTTCTGGTGCGCACACAATGCGTCAGAGAGCAGTTCAAGCCATTCATAAGAGTCATCTAAACGCACGTTCAGCTTTGGGTTCAGAAGCTCAGTTCATGCATATGCCAGGTAGAAACTATAATAGCAGATACCGCTAGGAGATACAGTGCCCACAGTTGAAGAAGTTAGAGCAAAGCTCTTTATGGAAAATGAGTACGGATATGAACACCAAGATCTAGACGCGAAGCTAGAGCCGGAAGATATTAAGGTACTCTCAGATAAGTATGGACTCATCACCGTCTATACCGATCCCAAGACTGGCGCTCAGGTGAACATGCATACTATGTGTATCAACTGTCAGGCTCGTCAGCTTATCAAGTACGAAGGTGCGGTGAATACGCGTGGTGAGAAGGTTGAAGGCTTTCAGCTGAAGTGTAACTTTGTGCCGGCAGGACTACCTCGTGGTAGTCGGACACTGTTAAACAAGTACATCACTGAGAAGAACATGGATGCTCAGCGTGCTCTGCGCTATTTGAAGAGCGCTATTGATCCCGTAGCGTGGTGTGAGCTGATGTTTGGGTTTGATGACCTGGATTCAGAGTGGCGTATTCGCCCCTATCAAAAGGAACAGTTGAGATGTAACGTATTACGTTACGTTATCCGGGAAGGTCGACGGTCTGGCAAGACGTTCGCTATGGCTCTCAAACTTATCTACTTGGCGTTCAATATGCTAAAGAGTCGTGGTCGCGATGCAGAAGGCAATACTATTTATGTCGGTCCCGAAATCATTGTTATCACTCCTTACCAAGCTCAGGTAGCTAACATTTTCAATGAGATTGAAAATATCCTGAAGCGTAATGAAGATCTCTCTCAGGCTATCACTACTTCTAAAGGCGGCAGTCTCTATGTTAAGACTCCGTACTACAAACTGAAGCTAAGCAATGGTGCAACCATCAGCGGGTTCGTTTCTGGTGTTGGAACCAAGACAGATGGTAGTGGCGGTGGTACCATGCGTGGTCAGAATGCTGATGTTATCTACCTCGACGAAATGGACATGATCCCCGAAGAGATTCTGCAGAAGGTTATCCAGCCTCTCTTGCTTACACGTGCTGATGTTATGATGATTGCGACAAGTACTCCAATCGGTAAGCGCGGCAAGTTCTACGAATGGTGCATGGAGCGCTATGACTTTAAAGAAGACTACCTGCCAAGTTCTATCCTCCCGGTTTGGGAAGACATCAAACTAGAGGTTGAAGCTGACAATACAGAGGAGGGGTTCGCCGCAGAATATATGGCTCACTTCCTTGAGGGTGCGTACGGAGTCTTTAGACCTTCGTATGTATACCGTGCGCGTGGAGCATATAAGTATGCTGATTCTGATATTCACAATGGGGACTGGTGGCGCCGTGCTGCTGGTGTGAAGGAACGTTCTGAACTGATCAAAGTCATCGGAATCGATTGGAATAAGAATGCTGGGACAGAGTTTGTGGTCGTAGCTTATGACCCCTCACAGCACCACTGGTTCATTGTAGAAGCTAACAATATCAGCGCTAGCGAATACTCTTCTGTCCGATGGAAGGAAGAGGTTGTGCGCTTGAACTACAAGTGGAAGCCGGATTACATCTATGCTGATGAAGGCTACGGACACACCATCATTGAAGACCTCAAGGTCGAAGCACATGCAATCCGAGTGAAGGGTGCCAAGACGCGCTTGGAACAAGAGACTGTAAAGCTTCTCGAACGCCTCAAGGCGTTTAACTTCTCTCAGAAAGTTGAACTCAAAAGCCCTGTGGACTACAAGGATATTACCAAGATGGGTAAGCAGTTCCTTGTAGAGAATGCTATCCGAGTCTTCGAAGAGGGCCGCATCTGGTTCCCAGAAGATGATCAAGCTCTGCTACAGCAGTTGCTCCACTACGTGGTACTGCGGAGACACCCAACTACTAACAAGCCAGTATACGGCACTGACCGTGAGAGTGTAGGGGATCATAGGCTTGATGCTCTTATGTTGGCACTAGGCGGATTGTTCCTAGAGAAGTCTATGTACGCTCCGGCAAACATTGCTCATAGTTCACCTTCCTCCTTGACTAAGGGCTTCCTTGAACAACGAGCTGATGGACTGAATGGTAATCTAAGTGCTGCTGCACTGTTACAGGGTATGAACAACATGGCTCCTGCTGTACACCCTACACTCTTAGAAGTTAAGCGAGGATACAGTGAAGGCGAAAACGCTAGTGCTAACCAAGCCCTAGCAGCCAAGCAAGTGGTTGCGGCAAACAACAAGGGTAGCTGGTTTGGCAAACGACAACCCAAGAGTCGTGGCGACTTGGGTACCCAAGCTGGTCCTGATAGTGTATATGAGAGCATGATGAGCAGAGCATCTACAAATGCTGGCTATTCAAACGATCGTGAAGACGTCCATAAAGCTAGAGAAATTGGTAGCTCACCGTCTATAGTGAAGCCACGGGTTCGAAGACCTGGTAGAAGATCTGGCGCACGGCGCCCTAGGAGAAGATAATGGCATCGTTATTTAAAAAAGGTCTAGCTGCAGCAGCGAAAGCTACAGTGTCAGGAGTCGATCTGGGCATGCAGCAAGGTTCTCGCGCAGCGCGTTCCGGCGGCTTGGACGATATTGCGAAGCGCTTCGGTGGACCACGCAGAGGTGTTAAGCCGGATTTGTCGGATGGCTGGGGTAGCTCAAGCATGGGGAATTGGGGCAACGATGCTAGCATGGCACCTGTTGGCCGAGGAGTAACTTCTGGCGGTGGCGCCAGGAGTGGCGGTCCATGGACTCCCGAGCCAGGCTTTAAGCCTGGAGGCGGTATTGGATATCAACCTTCTGGAACTCTTTCAAGCGCACCCGACCTACATCAAGTGCATGGCGATGGCGCATCACTTGGAAAGGAAATGTCGGCTGGGCCTTCGACAATCAAAGCTTCGGATACAGCTTATAATGCTGGTAGCAGTAGAGTCGCTGGGCCAAAAGGACCGAATGTCCGTGGCTACAGCAATCAGACAGGGCGACAAAGCGCTAACTCTGTTTCTGGGGCACCGATGTATAGGCCCGGACAGTCTAGAAATGGTGTTATGAAACCCAATTCTCAAAATGTGCCTTATAATCCCGTGTCTACATCTGGTGCTCCTGCTGGTCCTAGCACTGCTGCTCTTGGCGCTGGTATGGGCTTAGGTATGAGCATGGCAGTGGGTGCTGGTGCTGGTGCTGGTGGCAGCTACATGACTGGCGGTAACATCGGCCAAGGTGCCGTGATGGGCGCAATGGGTGGCGCTGCGCTAGGCATGGGCGGCGGTATGGCAATGAGAGCAGGTGCCAGAGGGGCAACCAGTGCTGGGGCTAGCAAGGGTTTCACTAGTGGTATGGTTGATGCAGCATCAGGACTGGACAACGCTGCCAACCGTGCTTATACATTTGCTGCTGGTGGCTTGCTTGGCGGCATGGCTTTTGGTGGCAATA
>Ga0115546_1000200_pt1 | contig 42454 bp, 26 predicted proteins | sample COGITO_mtgs_1004_FD_87186 | JGI IMG/M metagenome (GOLD analysis project Ga0115546, IMG submission 87186) | Pelagic marine microbial communities from North Sea - COGITO_mtgs_100413 | ecosystem: Environmental > Aquatic > Marine > Epipelagic | place: Germany:Helgoland, sampling site Kabeltonne...
GTAATGCTGGGCGGTGCTGGAGCCGATCGCCTCTACGGTGGCGAAGGCATTGACCGGATGGATGGCGGTGCGGATAACGACATCATAGAAGGCAACTCCGGTGATGACGTTATCCACGGTGGCGCAGGCGACGACACCATCACAGGCGGTGATGGGCAAGATATTTTGTTTGGCGACGCTGGTGACGACACTATTACAGGCGGTGAAGGCCACGATTACATAGACGGCGGCGCAGGTGCAGATGTCCTACAGGGCGACGCTGGCATGGATTCTATCGAAGGCGGCGCAGGCAATGACCAGATCTTTGGTGGCGATGGCAACGACGGCTGGCTCTTTGGTGGCGATGGAGCAGACCTCATTTATGGTGAAGCCGGTGACGATGTGCTCTCTGGTGGAGACGACAACGACCTTTTGGAAGGCGGCACTGGAAATGACGTGCTTATGGGCGATGCCGGTGATGACATTCTCAAGGGTGGCGATGGCGATGACTACTGGCTAGACGGCGGCGCGGGCAACGACTTAGTTGAAGGGGGCCAAGGTAATGATGTGCTTGCAGGCGGCACCGGCGCTGATATTCTCATCGGTGGCGAAGGTCATGACACGCTTCTGGGCGGCGATGATAATGACCAGCTTTTTGGCAACGAAGGCAACGACATCCTGGATGGCGGCGCGGGTAATGATGTCCTTGATGGCGGCATGGGAGAAGATATTCTCCAAGGCGGTACCGGAGACGATGTCATCTCAGCCGGAGATGGCTTTGACATTGTTGCTGGCGGCGAAGGGGATGACAGCATCCTGGGTGAGGATGGCGATGATAGTCTTGCAGGAGACGAAGGCAACGACACCATAGAAGGCGGCAGCGGCCATGATTTCTTAGATGGTGGCGTAGGCGACGACACTCTGATAGGCGGGATGGACAACGATACCTTGATGGGCGGCGCAGGCAGCGATCGCCTAGAAGGCGGCAGTGGCTTCGACATTCTAGAAGGCGGTGAAGGCAACGACATTCTCCTAGGTGGAGACCAGGAAGATGTTCTTAAAGGTGGTGCTGGCAACGATTTGCTCGAAGGGGGTAGCGGTCACGACGTTCTGGCCGGTGGCGATGGCGATGACAACCTGAAAGGCCAAGAAGATAACGATTCTCTCTTTGGCAACGCTGGCGATGACACCCTCTCTGGTGATATCGGTGACGACTATCTCAGTGGTGGCACTGGTAACGATATCCTTGATGGTGGTGAGGGCATTGACGTAATCGAAGGCGGTGAGGGCGACGATCAGCTATTTGGCGGAGCCGGAGATGATACCTTGCTATCTGGCGGCACTGGCAATGATGTGATCGAAGGCGGCAGCGGTCACGACATTATCAGTGGCGGCGAGGGTGATGACCAGCTATTTGGTGGTAGCGGCGATGATGTTGTTCTCTTTGATGCGCAAGATTCTGTCGTTAAAGGCGGAGATGGTTTTGATACCGCTCAGGTTGAAACGGCTGATGGGGCAACGCTAGATCTGGGTGCTAACAGCTTTAACATAGCCCATGGCAATGCGGGTAATGATGTCTTTACCCACACAACCGGAACAGGAAGTGCTGGCAGCGAAAGCGTTGCAATGTTCGGCAACGGTGGCGACGATTCGCTTTCAGGTGGAGCAGCTAATGATTATTTGGAAGGGGGCAGTGGTGATGATGCGATCGCGGCAGGCGCTGGCGACGACTATGCCCTCGGTGGCGACGGTGCCGACAACATCCGAGGCGAAGCCGGTCATGATTTATTAAAAGGGAATGCAGGTGCTGATACCTTGGACGGTGGCGCTGGCAACGACACCCTAGAGGGTGGAGCAGGTGCTGATATCCTACTCGGTGGCACAGGTTCCGATACCCTCAAGTTTGACGCTGCGGATATCACGGTAGACGGTGGCGATGGCTATGACGTTGCACGCGCCCAGGGTAATATCGGCGTCACTCTAGACTTAGGCGCTAGCCAAATCGAGCTAGCCTACGGAACAGAAGCCGCTGACGTTTTCACTAACTCCGGTGACAACAGTGTAGAAATTCATGGTGAAGGCGGAGATGACTTCATTCAAGGCGGTATCGGTCACGAATTGCTAGACGGTGGTGCTGGCAACGACACCATAATCGCGGGTGCTGGCAATGATGTGGTTACCGGTGGTGCCGGTGATGACCAGCTCCAAGGCGGTGAGGGTAACGACGTCTTGATAGGCGATGCTGGTGCCGATGCACTCTTTGGAGGGGACGGTGACGATACCCTTCATTTTGATGCGGAAGATACTATAGACGGCGGTGCTGGCTCTGACGTAGCGCTTTACCAGGGCGCAGAGGGCATTACTCTCAATATCGACACTGCCAATATCGAAGAAATTCACGGCAACAGTGGAAACGACAGCTTCCTTTCCGAAATCGGAAACAATGTCAAAATGTTTGGTATGGGTGGAAATGACACCCTCACCACCGGCACAGGTAATGACGAACTCTATGGCGGAGAGGACGATGACACGCTTATCTCTACGGGTGGTCATAACTTTATAGCTGGGGATGCTGGCAACGATGTCATAACAACCGGTAGAGGTAATGACATCCTAGAAGGCGGTAGCGGCAACGACAGCCTGAACGCTGGCAGCGGCAACGATACGTTAGAAGGCGGCGATGGCAACGATACGCTAGAAGGCGGTGACGGTAACGATGTTCTCAGAGGTGGTAGCGGCGCTGACCGGTTGATGGGTGGCGCTGGCAATGACCAATTGTATTTTGACGCGGAAGACCAGATCGTCGAGATAGATGGCGGTACTGGTAGAGATACTGCTTACTACGAAAGCACCCTTGATCTCTCTTTAGATCTGTCGGCAGCTAGCATTGAAATCCTTTACAGTAACCAAGGCTCAGATACCCTGAGCGCTAGCGGTTCGACTGCCGTCAAAATGTACGGTGCGGGCGGCAACGATACCTTGAGCGGCGGGAGTGGTAACGATACTCTTGACGGGGGCGATGGCAACGATATCCTCAGAGGCGGCGGCGGCGATGACCAGCTACTAGGTGGCAGCGGTACAGACCTCCTCGAAGGCGGTGACGGCAACGATATTCTACTGGCAAATGGTGGTGATGACACCCTTAGAGGCGGTAGCGGCAATGACAAGTTGTTTGGGGGCCAAGGCAATAATCGACTCTATGGCGAAGACGACAACGACGAGCTGTATGGAGACAATGGGTCTAATCAGCTCTTCGGCGGCGATGGCGAGGATTCTCTTTTTGGTGGCACTGGCAGCGACCAGCTCTATGGAGAAGCGGGTCAAGACCAGCTCTATGGTGGTGCTGGCAATGACATTCTTGAAGGCGGCGATGGTAACGACACGCTGTTAGGACAGTCTGGCAACGACGTTTTAGACGGTGGCGATGGCAATGATCTTTTGATTGGCGTTCAGACTGAACAAGGCAGAGGTGCAGGTACTGTCGATGTACTGACTGGGGGCGGGGGCGCTGATACTTTCGTCCTGGGCGATCGCAGTGGAACCTATTACATGCAGGGCGGAGACGTAGCCTCCGCATGGGGAGACCACGCTCTTATCACCGATTTCAATGGCAGCCAGGATATTCTTCAGCTCAATGGCTCTGCAAATGACTACGTGCTAGGTGCACTTGGCAGCGATACCGGTCTCTATCGAGATATGGATGGCAGCGGTAGTTTGAGCGCCAACGATGAATTAGTGGGTGTTCTCCAAGGGAATTCGACCTTCGCGCTAACCGACACCTCTGTTCTCTATGTTTAGTGCTGATAGTTTAGTGCTGATAGTTTAGTGCTGATAGTTTAGTGCTGATAGTGTTTAGTGCTGACAGCCACGTAGAGTGAATAGTCTAGGCTCCAGCAACTATTCGATAAAATTCTCTTCGATCTGGATTGCTACTCAGCTTAGATCGAAGAGAGGTCTTGAAGAGTGGATATAGGCAATAGCCGTAGCACATAGATCTTAAAAAGTAGATCTTAAAAAGCCCCGCCAGAGAAATCTAGCGAGGCTTTTTGAAGCTTATGGGAAAAACAAAATCTTTGAGTAGATGCCTAGGCAAGCGCCCCAACGCGCTCTGGTGCATTAGCTGGCATAATCTTAGCTTTGAGAATAGTTTGAATTTTTTGGAGATAGTCGGCAGCGACCTCTGGGGAAAAGTTGACATGAACTGTCAAATTAGGATTGGCACTGTAGATGTGTATTGAACCGTACACCGGAACCCAGCCAGAGAATCCGGCGATTTGGTTATAAGGGATGAATTGAAACGCACGGGTATCAGAATTGGAATATTCAACCCCCTCGTTTGTCAAAGCAACAGAAACTTCATTGTCAGCATCTTTGGGATGAAACCCCTTAAACTCTAATCTCATCAGTATTTTCCTCTGGTACTTAATTGAAGTTGTCGGATGGAACTCTTTAAATAAACGCTGTGGAAAATCAAACACCGTAGAATCCAAGAGCCCTGATAGCTTTCAAAAAAGCTTAATCACATCTAACAAGAAAATCTCGGCTCTAAATCGTCTGTTCCCAAAAATAGCGTTCTTTGCAATTAGTATTCTATAGTTCCTCGCGGGGCTATAATACCCGGCAATAGGAGATAGATAGCAGCTGCTATTGGTCTTGGAAGCGACTTTTCTCATTATGGTATGAACAAAATTTATGTTCTCGACTTGTTTGAATCGGGCACTCTAACAGCGTCAGTAGGCTAAACGAACTAGGCAGATTTGCACCCGAAGCTATGCTTTCTCGTCCGCCTTGAGCTAATAAAAGGCAACTCCCCGAGCGATCGCAACTGTATATATCTGGGTATATATATCTGGGTAGGAGGAATGACTTATTAATACGATAACTCGTGATCAGAAATGCGCGGCTTGTCAATGTTTCATCCGTCAGTTTAGTGCTGACCAGGCTGGATACATTCAATCTATAAGTTGGTTCTCTCGTCTTCAACCACATTTTGTTAAAGACAAAATGTGGTCTGCTTGCATTACTGCCCTCGGAGAAGCTGTTGAAAATGCGGTTTATCATGCGCAGTCGCCATTAGAAACACCCTCTTTGGTGAGAATAGAGGTGACCATTACAGACAATATGATTCAAATGCAGGTTGGGGATCAGGGGCAAGGATTCAATTTAGAAGCGTATTTGACGAAACTGCCAGAATCTGTCCCATCACATGCGGAAAAAGGAAGAGGTCTATGGATTATCAGCCAAATAGCAGATTATTTTAGCTACACCCGAACAGCAGAGAATCTGAACTGTTTGACTATTCAAAAATTCTGGAATAGTAAAAAATAAAACCATTAAGCTTTTCTAAGCCCAATTGCCGCATTTTTGAATGAATACAAAACACCCATTCGACTTATACAAGATTTGTTAGTTTAAAAGGTAAACTCATGGCTCCGAATGTGCGAGTGTTACAACACAAAGGCGTTTTAGATGGCAGTAGCGCGAATAATTTATGTGCTGAAATTGTAAATGCGGCCCAAGGTGATTCAGCAATTTTCCTCTTGAATTTTCAAGACGTTACGTTTATGAATAGTTCAGGCATTGGTGCGTTAGTCGCGGCCTTAAAGGAAGTCAAAAAATCAAATAGTCAGTTATTTATTTGCTCTATGAGCACTCAAGTTAGTGAAATCTTTAGAATTACTAAGTTAGACAAGCTATTTAAAGTCTTCGAAAGCCGAGAGGATTTTGACCAGGCATTAAGTAGTAATTCACTGTAACATCGCAAGATATCGACAGAAGATTTCTATATGTTCTCTAAATGCGATCGCTCTAAGAACTGTTGCGATTTGACCAGTATTATCTAAAGAGTTAGGAGTGGTTATAACTTTGAAACTACTCCTAACTTTTTTTTGAGTCTTTTGTATTTTCTCAATTCTCTCTAAGTTAGGACAACCTCAATTAGTGAGAAATCATCTTCTAATCTAGGCGTTCCACTAACGTCTTTCACTTTGTTTAGGACATAGTCTAAATTAGAGGTTGCAGCTCGTTGATATTCCTGAATTACTTGGATCAAGTTCTCCAATCCCCAAATAACGCCTCCTGGTTGAGGGATTTCATATACACCATCACTAAAAACGTAGAGGTGAGCGCCATCTTCTACTATGTGATCCTCCTCGTCAAAGTCAAAATCAGGAAACATACCAATTGGGATACCACCAGTATCTAGCTGTACCACAGATATCTCATCTTTTGAGGTAACTAATAGAGCGGGTGGGTGCCCAGCAGAAGCATAAGTAAGCTTACGACTGCGACAGTTGTACACGCCGTACCACATTGTGAAGTAATCTTCGCCGCGATCGCTCATCTGAAATACTTGATTCAACCCGTTCAGAACAGAGCTGGGATGGTAGAAATCTGACTGAGGCAGCGATTGCGCTCGCAAAATATTCAAAACAGACACCGATAGCAAAGCTGACTTCACCCCATGACCTGCCACATCTACTAAATAAACGACGAGGTTATCTTCATCGAGCCAGTAGTAATCTAAGGCATCTCCGCCCAATTGAAGAGAAGGCTGAAACTGGCGATTGATAGCGATTTTCTCTGTGTAAGGCTTTGGCAATAACGCGCTTACATACTCTGCCGCTTGCCGCAATTCAGTCTGCAATATTTCATGCTGAGTCCTAAGCGCGTTTTCTGCTTTGGTTGCTTGTAAAATGCGGCGCACCCGCCCCAGCAAAACATTTGGATTAATCGGTTTAGTGATGTAGTCCGCAGCATCTACGTCAAAGGCCAAATTAACGGAATTTGCATCGTCTAATCCTGTCACCATTAGTACAGGTGTATAGGTGCCGTTTGGTAACTCTTTGAGTTTCGAACAGCAGGTAAACCCGTCCATGCCAGGCATCTGAGCGTCCATCAAAACAATGTCTGGATGATGCAGTTGATAAGCATTTAAACCCTGCTGTCCATTCTCAGTTTCAATAACTCGGTACTGAGCAGTCTCTAATAACATGCGCAGCAATCTGCGCATGAACAAATCATCGTCTACGATCAAAATAGTCGATAGCGTTTGATTTACAGGTGGGGTCATTATTGTTTTACTTCCCATCAACAGAGAATAAGGGATTGATACTTGAATAATTTCGATGATGAAATATGACTGTCACTAGCCTCTTTTCGATATGATCTGGCTATCTTAAATCAATCATTTCCTTAATATTGCTAGGTTTTGCGGCTCCGCTTGGGGCTCTACTGGTTGCTGGAACTTTTGCATAATATCGACAAGGTGTATCAACAAGGTGTGGCGTGCTGACGTGCGATCGCATTCAAATTTTAACTATTGATTTAGATAGAAAACTGTTCTTGCATAATTAAGTAATCTTCTTGACGAGCCTTTATCGTCTTGAGATGACAGCCCTAGTATAGAACCGTTAATTTTTGACTTGTACAGCCACATTATTGTCTCGATATAACTTTCATAAGAACAAGGGTTCCCTCTATTTTCTCTGGTTCTTTTTAGATAGCTAGTATCGCTGTCAGCAGCGACTTCGTAACTTTTGGATATGGAAAATGAATGAAAAGTAAAGCTAGTACTCTCAGGGTAAAATACTACTCAAAACTCAAGAAAACCTTTGAAACACATCCTGTCTTTACGATGGCTTAAGAGCCTAGTTAGCTAGTTAGATAGATAGAGGACTACCAAACGTATTCAGATCAACCGCATCATCTAGAAGCTTAGGCGTAAGCAGTGTACAGATTACTTTGCCGGTAGTGTTCCCAAATAGCAGCCTAATTGAATGCGGAAACTTGGAAAGATAGCCAGTATTACATGAGGGAAACATGAATTGAGTTTTTATACGCAACGCTTCTGCTAGCTACTAATTCGTTCCCAATTTTTAGAATTTTCTAATGCTAACGTAATCATGAATTCATGCTTTGATTTGAAACGCTCTTACAACACAATGCTCTTGCAACACAATTAAGTCAGGCGGTATATGACTTCTCTAGTTAAGTACTTTCCGAGAGATTGCCAGCTAATTAGTTCAGTAATTGCCGTAGTTTTAATGACAGCATAGCCAGAAAGTTAGGGCAGACTAACCTAGAAAATACATTGTACTGTTCTACTGACAGCTAGAAAAGACATAGGAGGAACTGATGATTAATACAGCAACAGTATTCCATTGGAACAAATTCACCACAACGAATTTTCTATTGCAAGATTTGGCCAGTTTCAGGTCGCTGTTGCAGTCTTAGATCTCAGGTTAGTTGCACTCAAAGTATTTTCTGTCTCGATATTTCTGCCTGAGCACCTTTTGGCAGCGATCTTTTTTGCCGCTCTATTAGCTCTATTAACTTAACTCTCATCCCTTCCATAGTCATTAACTTCATTACAAAAACTGCACCACTATGACTACAGTAAACATCTCTAGACCTAACAATATTGCAGAGCTTAAGGCTGTTGATGACTATCCTATTGTTGTCGCCAATAACCAAGGACTGATCACCCATATTAATCAACGCTTTGAGGAGGTTCTAGAATGGACATCGCAAGATGTGCTTGGTGAACTTATTACTATCATTCTGCCAAGCAGCTTTAGAGATTCTCATAACTTAGCCTTTTCACGTTTTCAAGCATCAGAAAAGGCTACCGTTCTCAATCATCCTGTAGAGCTATTGACTATCACTAAAAGTCAACAAGAAATAGTTACAGAGCATTACATTATTGCCGAAAAGATCGGAGAAGAATGGATGTTTGGGGCGATGCTAAGACCTCTTTAATATAGCGCTATATTGTTTAGATATTAAATTAATCAGCTTTCTTCTGAAAAACGCCAATATTTCCCCCACGCTCTAATCAACATGGCAGCCGAACCCAATTTGTTAGCCGATCAACTGCGAGCAACGCTTGGCAAAATGGAGGTTGCGCTAGATGCCGTTACAGATGCGATTGTCTGGACTGATGAAAAAGGGCGAATTCAATGGTGCAACGCTCTTTTTGAGGCCCTCGCACAGAAAAAACAGCTTTTGTTACTCAGCAAAAGCTTAATCAATATCTTGCCCCTCGCTCAAGACGGTCGGGCGTTGGTTCCAGAGGAGCATCCTAGTCATTTGGCATTGGTTGAACAGCAACAGGGCACCAACTGCTACGAGTTTTATCAAGAACAAACTCAATATATTTTGGAGATTTCATGGGCTCCTGTCCAATTTAGTAGCCATGACTCTAGTAGCGCTGTGCTTGCCATTCGAGATGTTACCGAAAAAAAGAAAGTAGAAACCGAACTCGAACAATATCGGGCAAAATTAGAATCTTTGGTTGACGAACGTACTGCTGAATTGAGTACCGTTAATACCAAACTGCAGGCTGAGCTAATAGAGCGTCATCGAATTGAGAAACTTTTAGTTAAAAGTGAAACAGCCATTCGCGCTCTTTACGAAGTGACAGCTTCTCCTAAACTTGATTTCAGGCATGCGATTCAAGAGCTACTTAAGTTTGGCTGTGACCAATTTGAGCTACCTATCGGCGTACTCTCAAAAATTCAAGACAGTCAATACAATATTTATCTTGCTCAGCTACCAGGTTCTTCCTATATTCAAGATGTTACTTTAGCGCTCGAAGATACCTATTGCCATGACACAATAACCTATAAACGAACGCTGTGTATTCTAAATGCGGGTGGCACTGCTTGGGCTCAGCACAACTGCTACCAAAATTTGCGCTTAGAAACGTACTTCGGTACGCCCGTCTGGGTTGATGGGTCTGTTTACGGAACGTTAAATTTTACTAGTCAGACAATTCGAAAGACACATTTCAACGATCTAGAAAAAGAGCTGCTGAGGCTGATGGCTCAATGGGTGGGTCGAGAGATTGAGCGCCAGCATGCAGCTATCGTTTTGGCCAAAACGCGGGATAATGCGCTGGCCGCAACCAAGGCAAAAAGTGATTTTCTGGCGACTATGAGTCATGAAATTCGCACGCCGATGAATGCGGTCATTGGAATGACAGGACTTCTGCTTGATACGGCACTGAGCACAGAACAACGCAATTTTGCTACCACTATCCGCAACAGTGGTGATGCATTGCTCTCTTTGATCAATGATATTCTCGATTTTTCGAAAATAGAATCTGGCCAGTTAGAGCTAGAAGAACACCCTTTTGAGTTGAGAACTTGCATCGAAGAAGCGTTTGACCTGATTGCGACGAGGGCCGCCGAGAAGCAATTGGAACTAGCCTATCAGGTAGAACCGACTTTGCCTTACACGCTGATTGGTGATGTTACTCGCCTGCGTCAAATTCTAGTTAACTTACTTAGTAATGCTGTCAAATTTACCCATGAGGGGGAAATCGTTCTAACTGTGACAGGAGTTTCTCATTCTGAATCAGGAGCCCAGAACAGTTTGAGCGAATCTGTACAAGAACTACGTTTTTCGGTGCGAGATACCGGGATTGGTATTCCGCATCAGCAAATGGACCGGTTATTTCAAGCCTTTAGCCAAGTCGATTCTTCTACCACGCGCAAATATGGAGGAACTGGACTGGGCTTAGTTATTTGCAAGCAGTTAGCCGAAATCATGGGTGGCGAGATTTGGGTCGAAAGTGAAGTGGGTAAGGGGACTGTCTTTTCATTCACAATTTCGACTCAAGTACCATTATCGAAACCCAGTGGGCATCAAATTATATCGCCTTTGGCAGGCAAACGCTTGCTGATTGTTGATGACAATACGACTAATCGCCAAATTTTAGAAAAACAAGTTCAAGCCTGGGGTGGTTTGGCTCGGATGACTTGTTCGGGGCAAGAAGCTCTAGAATGTTTTGAGCGCGGTGAGTCTTTCGATCTGGCTATCCTCGATATGCAAATGCCAAACATGGATGGGATGACGCTAGCCCAAGAAATTCATCGCTTACCAAAGCACCAATCGCTGCCCTTAGTAATGCTGACTTCTCTGGGCCAGCATCAACTGTCTAAAGCGGAGGTTGAAGCCCACTTTGTTGCTTTCTTAAATAAACCGGTCAAACAAGCTCAGCTGTTGGACAAGCTGACCAATATCTTCATGGGTCGAACTATTCAATTAGAAAAGCCTAAACAAGTAGAGACCAGTATTGATCATCACTTGGCCGAAAAGTTACCGTTGCAAATTTTACTGGCGGAGGACAACAGCGTTAATCAACAGTTGGCAACGCAGCTTCTCAGTCGTATGGGGTATCGTATCGACGTTGCTGGCAATGGTGTAGAGGCGATTAGTGCGCTAGAACGACAGTCCTACGACGTCATCTTGATGGATTTACAAATGCCGGAGATGGATGGTCTAGAGGCCACTCGAAAGATTTGCCAGCAATGGCCTCCTGAGACTAAACCCTGGATTATTGCAGTGACTGCCAATGCCATGCAGGGGGATAGAGAAAATTGCTTAAGAGCTGGGATGAATGACTACATTAGCAAGCCTATTCGTGTTCCAGAATTGGTAGCAGCACTTCAACGTATTTCAGTTCGTGAGAAAATCTTTTCAAAGACAGACCCCGTGGCCGAACCCGCGATTGAAGAGCATAGCACTAGCAACGCAACCATTAATTACCAGCAACTATGCGACTCGGTTTCGATTATGGGCGACGAAGCTGGTGATTTACTAGAGGTGTTGATTAGCACCTATTTTCAGGAATCCCCTGGCTTGATTCAGCGAATGGATGACGCTGTTGCTCAACAGAATGCCGATCAGCTACAGCTATATGCTCATACGCTGAAGTCGAGCAGTCAGGCATTAGGCGCAGAAACGCTAGCAAGCTTGTGTCAAATACTTGAAGACATGGGACGCAATCAGCAGATAGGCAATGCTGAAAGTACCTTAGAAAGGCTGCATCGAGAGTATGAGGACGTCAAATTAGCTCTTAGTGTAGGGAGTGAGAACCTGCTCCGATTGAGCTAAACGCCCGGTATCGTGCGACGTTTAAGGTACCTTGACTATCTCCGATAATGTCTGATGAATGCAATTCTGATGTTATTAAGACTGATGTTATGAGGCTAGGTGTGCTCAACTTGGCCATAGTTGAGTTTTATGAGGCGATCGCATAAATGAAAGTAGTGATCGTCGTGGCTGATGACGAAAATTGTTTTTCCTTTGGCCTTTAGGTCTGGTAAGAGCTGGGTGTAGAAAATTTGCTTGAATGTTGGATCTTGATCGGCGGCCCACTCGTCAAAGAGATAAATAGGACGATTTTCGAGATAGGCTCGCAGCAGCGCTAGGCGTTTGCGCTGACCCTGGGAGAGATCGAGTGTGGAAAACTTGCCCTGCTCAATTTTTACTTTGTGGCTGAGCTGAAGCTTTTGAAGGTACTCTTGGGCTTTGCTATCGTCAGTACTGTTATTGGTACCTGTATTGGCATCTGTATTGGCACCTAGCAGCCGGTCAAAGAGATAGAAGTCTGAAAACACAGCCGTAAAATGCTGGCGATACCATTCTTGACTGCTTCGATCAATTGGCTGGTTATTCAGCAAAATTGTGCCAGATTGTGGTGTGTAGAGGCCGGTAATAAGCTTTGCCAGGGTTGATTTGCCGCTGCCGTTGCCGCCAACAATAAAGATTAATTCGCCGGGATGCACGCTCAGATCAATCGGCCCTAACGTAAACTCATCCTCACCTTGATCTGTTCGGTAGGTGTGCGTGACTGCCTTGAAAGAGAGCTGTTGCCAATCGTTTTCAGCAGCAGCTATTTGCGGAGCCGCACCCGTAACGGGGTGTGTGAGATTAGTGATAACGCTGGTAGATTGTTCGAGTTTCAACGCTTCTAGCTTTTCTAATGCAACGCTAGCTTGACCCAGTAAGGGAAGCTTGTTGACCAGCGTTTCCATGGGGCCTAGCAGATAGGTAAAGGTTAAAACGTAGGCAAATCGGGTCTCGGAGCTGATGCCAATCCAGCGGGGGAGAGCGAAGAGAACCAGGCCCACGGCAAAAAAGTAGATGAACTTGCCCCAGCTATCGAGGATTGCGAATAGGCTGAGCCCGCGTTGATTGAGTTGTTTTACCTGAAGGGCGGTTTGGGTTAAATCTAGCTCGAAAAAGTCTTGACGCGTTAAAGCGTGGAGCTTGAGTTCTTTGATGCCTTCAATTAGGCTGCGAAAATGTTGAAAGAGACGATCTTGTTGTTCTCTGGCTTTGGCTAGCCAGTGTCTGCCTTCTACTAAAAACCAGCGGCAGCTAACAGAGGCGACTATGGTGATAAGAAAAACCAAGACTAAGACTTGCCAAGATAGCCAGGCAATATAGATCATGCATCCGGCGGCACCGGCAATGTTGATGATGAGTACGGGCAGGGTAGCGACAGCGGTGGCGATCGCATGAATATCTTCGGTGAGGATCGCTAATAGCCTGGGCAGTCCCAAGGTTTCTAACGGTTTGAGTTCGGTGGCTAGGATTTGGCGGCTGAGATGAAGCTGTAGTTTGAAAACGGTGGCTTGGGAAAAGCGCACGAGGAGGATACGAGAAACCATCGAAAGGGTGAGCGCAACGCAGCCTAAACCGATAAAGGCCAGAATCAGCTCCTTGGTCGGTGGCGCTGAGCGGGTCATGGTGTAGCTGATGAGGGCAATGAGGCCAGCGCTACAGCCGCCGCTGATAAAGCCGGTGAGCAGGGCGATCGCAACTGCGCGCCAGGCAGTTTTCAACAGCAAAAAGATCAGATTCACAGGGCTTTTGTCAGTACCTTTTGTAGGGGCTGGGTCTAAGGGCTTGATTCAAGGACTTGGTGTAAGAACTCAGCAGACGTAGTCAAAAAATCAAAGTTTAACGCCCCATTCACTATAGCTATGGCTGCGTGCATTAAAATAGCAAAACTTCTCTGGTATTTTCTCCGGTGCGTCCTAGATGGCCCAGTCTAAAGCAAATTCTAAAGTGAATGCAGGTCGCTCCAGATTCAACCTTTCTAGGCTGGCGATTACGCATTCCTGGCTGACTATTTGCTGCTGGATTGCGATTGCAGTGGCCGGTCTTTTTGCCTTTAGCTCGCTAAAGTATGCGCTGCTGCCCGATATTACGTTTCCGGTGGTGGTGGTGAGCGCTACGGCCCCTGCCGAAACGGCGCTAGAAAGTGAAGCGCAGCTGGCCAATCCGCTAGAAGAAAATCTCCGGCAGATAGAAGGGGTTAACCTCTTTGAGTCGTCTATTTCGGCGGGGCGGAGCGTGACCACTCTGCACTTTGAGGTGGGTAGCTCGCTGGCGGCGTCAACGATGGCTGTTGAGCAGACTATCGCCCAAATTGATTTGCCCGCAGCCGCCAGCTATGAGGTGATTCCGCTAAATTTGAACGAGGCGACGGCGATTAGCTACGCCCTTTCGAGTGAGACGCTGACATTGCCAGAGCTGGCTGACTTGGCTAGGGCAGAGCTGTTGCCGCCGCTGCAAGAGATTTCGACTGTGCTGAGGGTGGATTTGCTGGGGACGGGCCTCGGGACGGGAGCAGAGGCCGCATCATCCGGTGCCCCAGATACGGCTGAGTCTGCCCTGAGCAACTTGCAGAATCCACCAACGCTGATTCGCTTTGACCAGGAGCCTGCGATCGCACTCCAAATCGTCAAGCGCCCCGAAGCGAACACGCTAGAGGTGGTCGACCAGGCAGAGGCCGAGATGCAGCGCCTACGGGCGAGCCTGCCACAGGTAAAAATTGCTGTTGCCACTACCCAGGCAGACTATATTCGCGCGGCGACCCAGGCCACGATTGACGATTTGATGGTGGCGGTGGTGATTGCGGTGCTGGTGATTTTTGTCTTTTTGCGCGACTGGCGGGCGACGCTGATTGCCGCGCTGGCGATTCCACTATCGCTGCTGGGCACCTGCATTGTGATGGCGATTTATGGATTTAACCTGGAGACGATTACGCTGCTAGGGCTTGCCCTGGTAATCGGCATTACGGTGGATGATGCCATTGTTGAAATTGAGAACATTATTCGCCATATGGAGCTGGGTGCAAGCCCGCGTGAGGCCGCGCTGATTGCCACGCAGGAAATTGAGCTGACGGTGTCGGTTTCGACGCTGACGATTGCGGCGGTGTTTTTGCCGGTGGCCTTTATGGGCGGTACGGTGGGGCAGTTTTTTAAGCCGTTTGGCCTGACGGTGTCGGCGGCGGTGCTGGTTTCGCTGCTGGTGGCTCGGACGCTGACGCCAGTGCTGGCCGCAAAGTGGCTGAGGCTGAGGCCAAAGGCTCGATTAGCATCAGCGGCAATAGATCCGGCGGCAACAGATCTGGCAGCAACAGATCTGGCAGCAACAGATTCAGCAGGGCTAGATTCGGCTGGCTCTACCGATGATTTGACTCAAAAGGCGGTGCCAACCTCAAAGTTTGAACAGGTTTATAGCCGACTGCTGGTTTGGGCACTGCGCCATCGATGGGGTGTGGTGGGAATTGCGATCGCAAGCTTTATTGCAGGCCTTGCCATCATTCCTTTAATTCCTCAAGGCTTTATTCCGCAGCTAGATCGCGGTGAATTTTATCTCAACTACACGGTTGCTTTGCCCGATGCGTCAGCCCAGGCCCAGCTATCAGCCCAGTCATCAGCACCCCTGTCGGCTGCGAACGGGCAAACAGCGCCGCCAATTAATTCAAGCAGTGATCCAAGCAGTGATCCAAGCCGCAATCCCAGAAGTGACCAAAGAAGTGACCCCAGAAGCTTCCTGCTTAACAACACATTAGAAAAATCGAGCGCTTTAGAAGACACGGTGTATCGGCTTCCGGCCATTGCTTCTGTGTTCACGACGGTTGGCGAGCAGGGTCGGCCCAATCAGGGGCGGCTGCACATTACGCTACAGGGCGATCGCGAGCAGACGACGGCTGACGTGCAGGCTGAACTTCGACAAAGCTTGGCTGAACCAACAGATGATCTGGCAGATGATCTGGCAGATGAGCTAGCGGGTGTTGTCACCAGTGTTGAAGACGTGCAGTTTGTTGATACGGGTGGTGAAAAGCCGCTGCAAGTTTCGCTGTTAGGAGAGAATTTGGATGCGCTGAATCGGGCTGCTGCCGATGTGAAGAAGGAGGTGGAAAAGCTGCCGGGTCTGGTTGATATTCGCGTTTCTGGAGAAGCGAATACTGCTGATGAGATTGTTGAAATTAACCATCGCAGGGGAGAGCGGGCGGTTTATATTAGTGCCAATTTGCTGCCGGGTAAGGCCCTAGGAGAGGCCACTGGCGAGGTGACAAAGATTGCGCAGTCAGTGATTCCGCTGGGGGTGCGCACAGATTTGGGCAGTGATTCGGCGCGTGCGGGAGAAGTTTTGGGCAGCTTTGGTAAAACTTTGGGCCTCGCTGTTATTTGTATGCTGGTAGTGGTTTTTATTCCCTTTGGTCGATTGTTGGAACCGCTGGTGGTGGGGTTGTCTTTGCCGCTGTCGATTGTGGGGGCGATGCTGGCGTTGCTGGTGACTCGCAGCGATTTTGGGGTGATTTCGCTGCTGGGGCTGTTGTTTTTGCTGGGGCTGTTGGATAAAAACGCGCTGCTGCTGTTGGACTATGCAAACCAATTGCGGCGAGCGGGTATGCAGCGGGCCGATGCTTTGGTGAAAACGGGTTTGGTGCGGCTGCGACCGATTTTGATGACGACGGCTTCGACGGTGTTGGGGATGACGCCGCTGGCGCTGAAGCTGGGGGCGGGCGCTGAGCTGCGGCAGCCGATGGCCGTGGCGATTATTGGTGGGCTGTTGACGTCTACGCTGCTGAGTTTGATTGTGGTGCCGGTGCTGTATGCGCTGCTGGAGGATGGCTGGCTAAGGATGACGCAGCTTTGGGGCAAAAGGCGGCATCGGTCGGGTCATGTCTCTAAATAGTGTGTCTTTAAATAGCTCGTGGCTCGATGGAGAGATTCAGACAATCTTTGTTCCGGCTGGGGCTGAGTATCGGGCGGTGCAGGCGGGGCTGAAAAAGGCGGTGGGTCAACGCAGTCACGGCCCTCGGCTGGTGGCAATTCCGGCGGGACCGCAGGCGGTTGAAAGCTTTCTAGCTAGTTGGGAAGATTTGCCGCAGCTTGCAGGGAGCGTGCTGTTGATGGGGTTAGGGGGCAGTCTTTCTCCGGGCTATGCGGTGGGAGAAGGCGTGATGGTGGAACAGATTTGGCGAGGGTTTGAGGGAAGTGGAGCAGAGACTGTTGTTTGTGATGAGGGGCTGACTGGTCAGATTGCCAAAAAGCTGGGGCTTGCGGTTGAAACTGGGGTGACGTGCGATCGTATCATCACTACCGCTAGTGAAAAACAGACATTAGGCGATCGCTTCAGTGCTCAGGTTGTGGATATGGAAGGTTTTGCGCTATTGCGATCGCTGCCTGAATGCAAGGTGGCGATGCTGCGGGTGATAAGCGATGGGTGCGACCATGACCTACCCGATATTTCTAATGCGATTAATCCTGACGGGTCGCTTAACTCGATGGCGCTGATGCGGCGTTTTGCTATGCAGCCTGTTGCCGCGCAGCGACTGGCGAGGGGGTCGCTGAAGGGGTTAAGGGCTTTGAAGCAGATTGCGAGAAGGCTGGTAGACAATTAAAGGTGGCGGCCCGCCCGGAATGGGGTCGAATAAAAGGGATGTAATATAAAGGCAAATAATTTTGACCCCTTCACAGGCATGAGGCTATGGACCCGACAACTTTGGCGATCGCAGCGCTAGCGATGGTGGCAACCAAGGCGACCGAAAAAGTCGGTGAAAAAGCCGGTGAAAAATTGAGCGATGGGGTGATCGCTGCTGCCAAGCGATGGTTAAGGGGGTTGAGGCAGCACGCACCTGACACAGTGAAGCGCTTGGAAGCTGTGAGCGATCCGAGTGTGATTGATGTTGAAATTTTGGAAGACGTGAAGCAGGTGTCGGCGCAGCAGCCGGACGTGCAGGCCACGATGGAAGCAACCGCAGCGGCAGTGGTGATGGATCAAAGCTCGTTTCAAAACTTGACCAAGCTGGCTGAGAAAATTGGTGTTGTGAATCTGGGCACGGTTGAAAATCAAACGATTAACCAGAACTTTTGAGTGCAGTCGGCGGGTGGGGCACCGCCAAAGTCAATTACCCCGTTAAGTATCCCTAACAATTTACCGGTGAGTAATGCCAGCGTCTTCGTCGGTCGTGATGGTGACCTGGCGGCGGTGGATGCGCTGCTGAGGCAAAACAGCCGGGTGAATATTGCGGCGGCGGTGGGGATGGGCGGCGTGGGCAAAACGGAGCTGGCTTGGCAGTATGCGCGGCGGCACGGCGATGCGTTTCCGGGTGGGGTGTGCTGGCTGCGGGGGGTGGAGCCGATTGCGCCGCAGATGGTTAGCTTTGCATTCGACCATTTAGGTTTAGAAGTGCCGGAGGGGACGGAGCAGCCGGTGGCCTGGTGCTGTCAGCGGTGGCCGAATGAGGGAGACAGAAAGGGCGCGGTGCTGATGGTGGTGGACGATGTGCAGGATTATGGCCTGCTGAAGTCGATTCTGCCGAGTAGTGGGATGGGCGACGGGCGCTTTCGGGTGTTGCTGACGACGCGGCAGGCGATCTTGCCGGTGGGTCAGCGGCTGGCGCTGGCGGTGCTGGTGCCGGGAGCGGCGCTGGAGCTGTTGACGAGTTTGGTGGGGGCAGCGCGAATTGAGGCGGAGCTGGCGGAGGCGAAGCGGCTGTGTGAGTGGGTGGGGCGGTTGCCGCTGGGGATTGAGCTGGTGGGCTGGCACTTGGCGCAGCGGCCTGGGCTGACGGTGGAAACGTTGCTACAGCGGTTAGAAGATAAGCGGCTGGCGGCGAAGGCGCTGGTGGAGACGCACCCGGAGATGACGGCGACGCTGGGGGTGGCGGCGGCGTTTGAGGTGAGCTGGGAGCCGTTGAGTGCAGAGGCGAAGACGCTGGCGGGGCTGTTGGGGCTATTTGCTGCTGCACCGATAGATTGGGCGTGGATGCAGCAGGCCAACGAACAGGCCAGTAAACAGGCAGATTCGCAAGCAGATCGGCAAGCGGGCGGTGCGACGCTGGATGAAGAAGACTTGGAAGAGGCTCAGGCGGAGCTGCTGCGGGTGCATTTGTTGCAGATGACGGGGACACAGACGACGCGGCGCTATCAGGTGCATCCGCTGGTGCGAGCGTTTTTTGCGGTGAAGCTGGGAGAGTTGGCTGAGGCGACAAGCTTGCAGTGGGGCTTTGCTCAGGCGATAACGGTGGTGGCTAAGACGATACCGCAGAATGTGACGCTGGCGGTACGGGCGCAAGTGACGGAAGCCGTGCCGCATATGGAGGAAGTGGCAGCGAAGTGGACGGAGATTCTTGAAGGAATTGATAAACTCTGGTGCTGTGGGGGACTAGCGCGGTTTTATAAAAACTTAAGTCAGTGGAGTGATGCAGAGCGATGCCGTCGGCGATCACTCGCCGTTAGCCAAATGCAGCTGGGTAATCACCATCCTGACACTGCCAGCAGTCTGCATAACTTGGCGGCACTGCACAAGTCTCAAGGGCTTTACGACAAAGCCGAACCGTTGTATTTAGAAGCACTAGAAATTAGAAAGACAGAGCTAGGCGATCGCCATCCCGACACCGCTGCCAGTCTGAATGACTTAGCAGGACTATACGCTTCTCAGGGGCTCTATAAGGAAGCCGAACCGTTGTATCTAGAAGCGCTGGAAATTAGAAAGACAGAGCTAGGCGATCGCCATCCCGACACCGCCACCAGTCTGAACAGCTTGGCAGTACTGTATCGTTCTCAGGGTCGCTACAGGAAAGCCGAACCGTTATATATCAAAGCATTAGAAATTAGAAAGGCAGAGCTGGGTGCTCGCCATACCTATACCGCCTTCAGTCTGAATAGCTTGGCGACACTGTACAAATATCAAGGGCGCTATGAGGAAGCCAAACTGTTGTACTTAGAAGCACTGGAAATCTATAAAACAGAGCTAGGTGCTCGCCATGCCTACACCGCCGCAAGTCTAAATTATTTGGCAGAACTGTACCGTTCTCAGGGGCGCTACAGGGAAGCCGAACTGTTGTATTTAGAAGCGTTAGAAATTAGAAAAACAGAGTTGGGCGATCGCCATCCCAGCTTTGCCGAGAGTCTAAATAATGTAGCGCTACTGTACGCTTTGCTAGGGCGCTATGGAGAAGCCGAACCGTTGCATATTCAGGTGTTGGAAATTAGGACAGCAGAACTAGGCGACCATCATCCTGACACTATCATCAGTCTGAATAACTTAGCGACACTGTACAGATCTCAGGGGCGCTATGGAGAAGCCGAACCACTGTATATTCAAGCGTTGAAAATTAGGAAAATAGAGCTGGGCGATCGCCATCCCGACACGGCCCTCAGTCTGAGTAACTTGGCGCAATTGTATAAATATCAGGGGCGCTATGGGAAAGCCGAACCGCTGCATATTCAGGCGTTGAAAATTAGGAAAGCAAAGCTGGGCGATCGCCATCCCGATACCGCCAGAGTTCTGAATAACTTGGCGGAACTGTATCGTTCGCAGGGTCGCTATGGGGAAGCCGAACCGTTGTACTTAGAAGCGTTGGAAATTAGGAAAGCAGAGCTGGGCGATCGCCATCCCGATACCGCCTCCAGTCTGAATGGCTTGGCGGAACTGTATTGCTCGCAGGGCTGTTACGGGGAAGCCGAACCATTATATTTAGAAGCATTGGAAATTAGGAAAGCAGAGCTGGGCGATCGCCATCCCGATACCGCCTTCAGTCTGAATGGCTTGGCGGAACTGTATCGCTTGGAGGGTCGCTATGGGGAAGCCGAACCGTTGTACTCAGAAGCATTGGAAGTTAGAAAAACAAAGCTGGGCGATCGCCATCCCGACACCGCCTTCAGTCTGAATAACTTGGCAATGCTGTACTTCAATACAAACCGCTTGCCGGAAGCTGCCGCTGCAATGTCCGCCGCTCTCAGCATCTTTGAAGAACGCCTTGGCTCCACCCATCCCAACACCCTCACCGTGCGGGGCAACCTAGAAGGCATTCAGCAGGCAATCGAGTCATTAACCCAACCAGACAGTATTTTGGGGCGTATAAAGAAGAAATGGTTCGGCTAAAGCCGCGCTGCAATTGCTACCCACTGCCAAGCAGTCACCCACAACCCCACTGCACTCAACCTCAACCATCACGCAATCATCCGCGACCCGTGCGCAATCATTCCCGACCACGCTGCAACCATTCTCGACCACACTGCACTTGATGCCGACCACGCTGCAACCATTCCCGACCACACTGCGCTTGATGCCGACCGCGCTGCAACAATTCCCGTCCCTATAATCGAGCTGAAATGGATATCAACCTCACGAATGACGCCATCGAGATTTTGCTAGAACCGATGGAGCGCCTGTGGAGTGCTCATCTGAGTCAACGCATCAAGATTCCACTAGAGAGTGTTCAAGCTGTGGAGCTAGCGCCTTTAGATACGGCTTGGCCAGGTGCCACTTGGAGAGAACTCAGAGCACCCGGTACTCATGTGCCAGGACTAATTAAAGCGGGCACCTATTACACTGAGCGAGGCCGAGAGTTTTGGTATGTGCTAGCCGATCAAACAAGAGATCAGAGCTGCCTGCGTCTAGAGATGGCAGAAGGCTATTACAAGCGAGTGGTGTTGGGTTTGGCAGAGCCGCAGATGTGGCGATCGCGCATACAGGCCGCCATCGCCGAGCAAAAGCCGCTTTAATCCGATATGGGTTGACCTTATGGGTTGACTCTCTATCTAACTAGAGGGTCTAGGCTATGGGTAAGAAACCCCTACCGCCCAGTGGCCATCTACGGTGACCACCTAGTGACCATGTCAACAACTTTAGCGCTCAAAGGCATGAGCTGCGCGGCCTGTGCCAACGCAGTCGAAAAAGCGATTCGACAGGTGCCGGGCGTCAGCAGCGTTCAGGTAAACTTTGCGACCGAGCAGGCCAGCCTAGACTACGACTCGCGCAAAACTAGCCTAGCGACCATTCAGGCGGCGGTGGCCGATGCGGGCTATGAAGCGATCGCAAGAGAAGACCTAGGCATCAGCGAAGCCGACGCGCAGGCAGAAAGGCGTCGCGACCAAAGATTACTGTTGATCAAAACCATTGTCAGCGGCATCGTTGGGCTGGTTTTGGTCTTATCAAACTTACCAATGATGCTGGGCCCAATGATGCTGGGCCCAATGATGCTGGGCAGAGAGAGCCTGGGCGGGCCGTTGTCGCTTCCCGACTGGTTTCACGGGCCTTGGCTACAGCTTTTGCTCGCAACGCCCGTGCTGTTTTGGTGCGGTCAGTCTTTCTATGTGGGCGCTTGGAAGGCGCTGACCCATCGCACCAGCAATATGAATACGCTGATTGCCTTGGGCACCGGCACCGCCTACCTTTACTCTGTTTTTATTACCCTGTTTCCAGCTTTTCTCCGCAATCAGGGGCTAGCGCTAGAAGTTTACTACGAAGCATCTGTTGTCATTATTGCGCTGCTGCTGCTAGGCCGCTATTTAGAAAACCGGGCAAAGGGACAGACCTCGGATGCTATTCGACAGCTAATGGGGCTGCGGGCCAATACGGCGCGGGTGCTCAGAGGCACAGAAGCAGTTGATCTGCTCATAGACGAGGTGGTAGTGGGCGATATTGTTGTTGTTCGCCCAGGCGAGAAAATTCCGGTTGATGGCACGGTGACTGAAGGCCGCTCTGTAGTAGATGAGTCGATGGTGACCGGCGAGTCTGTGCCGGTCAAGAAAAGCCCAGGCGAAGACGTGATCGGTGGGACGATCAACAAAACCGGCAGCTTTCGGTTTGAAGCGGTGCGAGTGGGTAAAGACACGGCGCTGGCGCAGATTGTGCAGCTGGTGCAGGATGCTCAAGGCTCTAAGGCCCCGATTCAGAAGCTGGCCGATCAGGTGACGGGATGGTTTGTGCCAGCGGTCATTGCGATCGCCATTCTTACCTTTACGCTCTGGATGACCCTGACTGGAAACCTAACCCTGGCCCTGCTCACCACTGTTGGCGTTTTAGTCATTGCCTGCCCCTGTGCGCTGGGGCTAGCCACTCCAACGTCAATTATGGTGGGCACGGGCAAAGGCGCTGAAAACGGCATTTTGATTAAAGATGCAGAAAGCCTAGAGCGCGCCCATCAGCTGCATACGGTAGTGGTCGATAAAACCGGGACGCTGACCGTGGGTAAGCCAACGGTGACAGACTATATCACCGTGCGAGGGACTGCCCACAGCAATGAAATTAAGCTGTTGCAAATGGCCGCAGCGGTCGAGAAAAATTCGGAGCATCCGCTGGCGGCGGCGGTGGTGGAATACGCTAAGGCCCAGGGCGCAATCCTTCAAGATGTGGCTGTTCAAGGCTTTGAAGCGGTGACGGGTAGCGGCGTGCAGGGCACGGTTAACGGGCGCTTGGTTCAAATTGGCACCGATCGCTGGATGCAGGAGATGGGCATTGAGACTGTGACTCCACAGGTGGCGCTACAGGCGCAGCGGCAGGCGTGGGAATCGGCGGCAAAAACAACAGCCTGGATTGCAGTAGATGGGCAGGTCGAAGGGCTGGTGGGCATTGCGGATGCTTTGAAGCAGACCTCTGTTCGGGCGGTGAGTGCCTTACAGAAGATGGGGCTAGAGGTGGTGATGCTGACGGGTGATAATCAACAAACGGCTGAGGCGATCGCGCAAGAAGTCGGCATTCGCAGAGTCTTTGCAGAGGTGCGCCCCGATCAGAAAGCCGCGCAGATTAAGCAGCTACAGTCTGAGCCGGTATCTGACGGTCGGCACGGTCGATTGATTCCAAAACGCTTTACTCCAAAACGCTTTAGACAGGCGCGCTTTAAGCAAGTGGCAATGGTTGGCGATGGCATTAACGACGCCCCAGCGCTGGCACAGGCAGACGTGGGCATTTCGATTGGCACAGGAACAGATATTGCGATCGCCGCTAGCGATATCACCCTAATCTCTGGCGATTTGACCGATATTGTCACCGCTATTCAGCTCAGTCAGGCCACCATTGCCAACATCCGGCAAAATCTGTTCTTTGCCTTTATCTACAACGTTGCGGGCATCCCTATCGCCGCCGGTATTCTCTATCCTATTTTTGGCTGGCTGTTAAACCCTATGATTGCTGGGGCAGCGATGGCCTTTAGCTCTGTTTCTGTTGTCCTCAACGCGCTACGTCTGCGCCACTTTCAGCCCACAAGCATCCGCTAAAGACGCGCCTTTACTGACGTGTCTTTACTGGCGCTTGTTACTGGCGCTTGTTACTGGCAACGAGTCAATGCTTCAATATCTGCGGCGGCTATTTTCTCTAGATTTCGCGTGATTTTTTCAACATCCCAGTTCCACCAGGCAACTTCCAGCAGGGCCTCAATCACAGTGCTTTCAAAGCGCTGGCGGATACACTTGGCCGGATTGCCGCCCACAATGGTGTAGGGCAAAACATCACTCACGACCACTGATTTTGCGGCAACAATAGCGCCGTCGCCGACCTGAACACCTGGCATAATTACCGCTTCGTAGCCAATCCACACATCGTTTCCAATGACCGTATCGCCCTTGTAGGGCAGCTCGCCAGGCTGGGGCGTTATTTTTTCCCAGCCATTGCCAAAAATCTGAAAGGGATAGGTCGAAAACCCATCTATTTTGTGATTCGACCCATTCATAATGAACTTAATGCCTCGCGCTAGGGCGCAAAACTTTCCGATGATGAGGCGATCGCCAATGAAGGGAAAGTGATACAAGACATTGCGCTCAAAGTTCTCTGAGTCTTCTGGATCGTCGTAATAGGTATAGTCGCCAATAATAATGTTTGGGTTTAACACTGTGTTTTGAATGAAGCAGATTTGCGGAAATCCCTTCATTGGATGCTTGTCTTTTGGATCTGCTCCGTACAAAATGGATTACTCCCAACGGCTAGAAAACTCGCTACCTTTGCATTTTAGGCTTCTGGCGCATATGAAGGCTATCTGTTGATGGTTGGGTAGCGCTTTGCACGTTTTACGCTTCGTAGACACAAATTAATACGGTCGATGTGTATGGCTAACTGTGTATGGCTAACTGTGTATGGCTAACAATGATTCGATACAGCTATCTGTTATTTCGTACCGATCTTGATGTCGAAGTGTAGGACGGCTTCACGCTTTCCTAGCTTTGTATATAATGCGATCGCAGCTTCATCTTCAGGGCTAGTATCGGCCTGAACGAATACCACATAGGCTCCACGCTCAGTCGCGATCGCTTTCAGCTTTTCAATTAATGCGGTTGCAATTCCCTGCCGTCGGTAGGCCGATGCGACTGCAAGATCGTAGAGGTAGATTTCGCTACGCTCTTGCTCAAACTTTCTCAGTTCATATGCGGCGACGCCGCCAATAACTTTGCGATTTTTCAGGGCAGCTAGGAAAACTGCGGCTGCTCATCAAAAAGGCTTTGTATCAGGAGTGGTGCGTAGGGCACAGACATTGCTTATACTGGCGCTTAGCCTTTCTCAGAACGTCTGTGTCTTCTATCAATGTTCCAGCAGCTTATTTGTTTTATAAGCAGTTTATTCTCGACTACAGCCAGAATAAGTCAGCAATCTACGAGCAATACGGCTTTACGCTACAAGGTAGCGTCGGATCAAAGGATTGGGAGGTCTTTGCCGCTATTCTGATGGGTGATCGCGCTAGCCCTGGTGATGGTGCCGACTTGGAAAACTACGAAGTTAAGTCAGCGCTTATTGGCAATAGCTTTGAGTACCAATATCACCGAAATCGAGGGCTAGAGAAGCTGCAAGATGAACGCGCGGTCGATTATCTATTTGTATCTAGAAGCAACACCTATCGAGATGTCGAAGTTTGGCTCATAGATCGTGCTGAGCTGCTGACGACTTTTGATAAGTGGTTGCCTGAGCTTCAGGAGAACTATCGCACTGCGTCTCGCCAGCGATTTCGACGTTCTGTAACCTACAGATTTGTTACGTCACACGGCATCAAGCTAATGGGGATTAAGAATGGCGCTTTGATTGAGCCGACAGAAGCGTAGCAGCCAGAGGGTTCAGTATGTTTTCACCTATCCAGGTGATCACGGGAACGCAGACAGCATCACCAAAGCCTGTCAGTGCTTGGTTGACTCTCTTGGGTAAAGGATAGTCGTCTGGGACACCTTGCAGCCGTGCATATTCGCGTGGCGTCATCAGCCGCATTCTAATACCGCCAGTCCCACCAACTCTGACCAACATTTGTCGGCTGCTGCCGCCTCGCGCTGTCCGCAGACATCCTGCAATGTTGTCCTTGCGAAGTTCTGCTCGCTGCTGGCCGTTGCGCACACGGCGGTACATTGTGCGATAGGAATCGCCGGGGCGTTGTTGCAGTTCATTGATATGAGCGATGTTGATAGCGCTCATCATCCGTAGATGACGCTCGACTTCTGAGGCTGGCCACCATCGTTTATCGACTTCTGGTAGATCTTCCACAAGGCTATCTAGCGATCGCGCTATTCCTTTTGGCAACGGAGGAATATTCAAGAAATTCCACGATAGGTCACGGTTAGATGCGATCGCTCGATCTAATGCTTTTGTTCTCAAAGACATCGGCCTTTGCGCTAACGTCAGCACGTCATCATGAGGTTCAGCCATTTGTACGCCTACGACAAATACTCTGAGTCTGCTTTGTGGTACGAAATGAGCCGCGTCAATAGTAAAGACATCGCAGGCATAGCCAAGCTGGTTGAGCGCCTTAATGGTGAGGTGAAAGTCTCTCCCTTGATTCGATGTCAACCAGCCGCCAACGTTCTCGAGCATCACTAGAGGTGGTCTGCGCTGTTGGTTTGTGAGAACTTCAATAAATCCCCAAAAAGCGCCGGAGTGTTGACCACTAAGTCCGCCTAAATTGCCTGCTAAGGAAAGATCGATACAGGGGAAAGAAGCCGTTGCTAGCAGCGAGGGCGGAATATTTGTTTGACAGAGGTTGAAGACGCTTTCAAGGGCGTAGTGGCCCTCGGCTTCCTGGAAGTAGGCAGTATACATATCGAACTTTTCACGCGCCCAATCGTTAGCGAAGATAATGTTCCACCCAGCTCGTTCGAGGCCCAATCGTACCAAGCCAATTCCTGCAAAGTACTCGGCGCAGGTTCTATCGCTAGGGATTTGCTCAAGTGTATTGAGCGATAAAACGGTCGGTCTTGCTGTGGAAGCAAGCATAAGCGGAACTACTCATAAAACTAGGGGTCGGCTGAACCAACCTTTCTGGAGATGACAGCTCAATACGTTTGTATCATAGTTTGCATCACAATTTTGAGAGCTAAAGCAGAATATCTGCTCTACAACGCACGAGAATCAGCAGTCAGCAAAACTGGCTCTGAACCGCCTAATTTTGCTGGTTTTATATCAGTTTCTCTAGTTCTTATTGATATTTGCACAGTTCAAAAACTTGGCTTGGGTAGCGGCTCAATTTAAGTGCATGATTGTCTAACCTTGAGCTTGACACGAGCCAAAAACCAGCCTATCTTCAGTAACTATGGCTGTGATGCCTATCACGGTCGCTTTCTCAGAACTCAATACTACTTAGCGCAGCCAGCAGGTGCGACAACACCTACTGAGCTGCTAACCCCCAGGATTAGCACGCAATCCCGGACGCTAGGGATAACTGTACCCTAGCCACCCCGACTTGCACCACATCTTCTCGGGGTGGCTAGGCGGCATTGGGTTCTGGTTTCCTCACAAAACCCCATCTGGAGACCAGATCTCATGTTTATCTCTTGCATTCAGGGCGCGCCAGCGTCCACAGATTCTGTTACACATTTTTGTGCGCCCCCATCCGATGGCCCCAGCAGCCCCAAACCCAGCGAATACGACAGCGTACGCCATATGCTGTTTGGCCCGCTGCCCGTCGTCCGCTCTACCATTCGCCTATTGCACCGGCTCAACTACGCCGAACCCAACGACTGGAGCCAGCCAATTTCTACCGGCAGGCCCAATGAGGTAATGGCGATATTGACCAAGCGAATCAGAATTTAGCGCGCAGTTTGATTGCGCGGATGAAAGTTGGCGATCGCACGCACAATAACTATGATTGAGTGCGATCGCCAATATCTGTTTTCCCCAAGTCTTTAACTGTCTTTTTTCACAGCGTCAACAAGCTGTTCAAACTGTGCAACAGATTTTTCAACAATGCTCAGACTGTCTTGCCAAAACTGAGGCTGGCTTAAATCTTTTTGCAAATGGTGTGCCACAAGGTCTTCGGCGCTCATGGTGCCAGTGTCGCGCAGCAAGTCTGTGTAGCGCTGGTTGAACTGGGCTCCGTAGGTGGGCTGCTGAGCGTAGATGCCCAGGCTAAAGAGATAGCCAAAGAGATAGGGATAGTTGTAAAAACCGAGGCTGGAAATAGAAAAGTGGAGCTTGCTGGCCCAAAAGAGATCGTTGTACTGGCTGAGGCTGTCTTCGTACCACATTTGCCAGCTAGCGCTCATCATCTCGCACAGCTGCGCGGGGCGGACGGCTCCGATTTTGCGCTGTTCGACCAGGCGCTTTTCAAATTCGAAGCGGGCCGGAATGTTGAGTAAAAAGACGGCGGCGCTTTGGGCATCTTGCCATGCAATTTCTAGCTGTTGGGCGGGCGTTTTAGCTTCGGCCATCAGGGCTTCGCGCACGAGGGTTTCGGCAAAGATGCTGGCAGTTTCGGCCAGGGTCATAGGGTAGCGGCACTGGGTGGGGCCCAAATCGCGCATGACCCAGTTGTGCCAGGCGTGGCCAAGTTCGTGCGCAAGGATCAACACATTGTTCATGGTGCCTTCGTAGGTCATGAAAATGCGAGGCTCGCGCGGGTTAGAGAATTTGGTGCAGTATGCACCGGTGGCTCGGTTGGGGGTGGGGGCACCGTCAATCCAGCCGTTTTGAGCCATCATGGTGGCAAAGTCGCCCATTTCGGGGGTGAGCTGGCTAAAGGCGTTGCTGATCAGGGCGATCGCAGCTTCAAAGGAAATCTCTTCTACTTGACCGGCGGCAGCGTCTGCGGTGGGGGCCGGGGCCATCAAATCCCAAGGATGCGCCTGGGGCTGACCGATCGCTTTGGCCATAGCGGTAAGGGCGCGCTGACCAATAGACCGCTGCTGGTAGGTGGTGTCGATCAGGGCGTCGAGAGTATTGCGCGAGATGCGGCTTTGGTGGCAGCTTTTGTCGAGATAGTGAAGCGTGCGGTGGTGCGATCGCTTTTGAGTTTCTTCTAATCGCCAGCCGTTAATCGCATTCAATCCGGCGGCGACTGCGCTTTGCTGCGTTTCCCAGGCAGATCTGATGCCGTTCCAGGCGGCTTTGCGAGTGGCAGACTGAGGGTGGCTGAGCAGATTGGCGGCTTTGGCTAAGCCTATTTTTTGATCTTGGCCCTGATCTGGCTTCTGATCTGCTTCTTGATCTGCTTTTTGATCTGCTTTCTGACTTGGGCCCAGATTTGGGCCCAGATTTGGGAGAGTGCACTTCAGCGTTCCGGCCAGCTCGCTGTAAAGGTTGCCCCAGGTGTGCAGCCCGTTGGTGGCCAGGGCGGTAATTAGCTGTTCTTCACTCACGCTTAGCAGCTGATCTTTGAGCTGGCGCTGATGATGGATTAAGAAAGCGGTTTCACTGAGCACCGGATCGGCGAGCAAGGGCGTGATGAAGGCTTCGCTGGCGCGGGTGAGGAAAACGTTTAGCGGCGTCAGGGCCTGGGAAAGGTCGGCGCTGAGCTGTTGGAGGATGGGCATCCAGGTGTTGGCGCTGGCATCCTGGGTGTCGGTGCTGAGGGCGGTGTAGATGTAGGTGCTGAGGTTGCCCATTTGTTGGCTAAGGGCGGTGCGCTGCTGGTGAATGGCGCGAATTTTGCCAATGAGATCGGTATAGTCGTCAGGGTTGACGGTGTCGGCAACTTCGGCCAAAACCTCGAAGGGTTGGCAGCTTTGGTTGAGGGCTGCGATCGCGCCTTTAATCTCTTCTACTTCTATTGCAATCTGCGGATCGTCAGTGCCGCTAAAAAACTGGGTGTTGTCCCACGTCTGCGGATAGGCAGCGTGTAGGTAGGCTGCTGAAGCGGTGGCTGGCCGTGTTGTCGTTTGCATAAAGGCGTTTGGCTGGCGAGGTTGAGTATGCTTGTATCAAGAATAGCCAAGATCTCAATTGTGATCTTAAAAACAGCCTAAAAACCGTAACAGTCTCAGCTATTGCTGTAGCCACGAGCAGACACAATAGGAACCGTAGAAAAGAACCGCAAAAAGAACCGCAGAAACCAGTCCTCAATGAAGGTCTCTTCAACGAGCCTTCTTTAACGAGCCCTAAAAACGAACCCTCAAAACCCTCAATATGAGCAGCCTAATCGGAAAGCGCTTACAAGGTGGAAAGTACAAGCTAGAAGCGGTCTTGGGCCGTGGTGGCTTTGGCCTGACGTTTCGGGCGCATCAGACGCTTTTGGATCAAGTCGTGGTGATAAAGACGCTAAACGAGTCGTTTTGGCGAGACCCAAACCTGAACGGTTTGCAGCAGCAGTTTCAAGATGAAGCACGGCGACTGGCGATGTGTAGCCATCCGAACGTGGTGCGCGTCAGCGATTTTTTTGTAGAAGATCAGCTGCCCTACATGGTGATGGACTACATTCCGGGGCGATCGCTCTACGACATTGTGCTACCAGAGACTTCACCCCCTCAGCCGCTAGGCGAGACCGATGCGATCGCCTACATCCAGCAGATTGGCAAGGCGCTACAGGCGGTTCATGCCAAGGGCCTGCTGCACCGCGATGTAAAGCCGCAAAATATTATGATTCATCAGCTAACGGGGGAAGCGGTGCTAATTGACTTTGGCATTGCCCGCGAGCTGACGCTAAACCCCACGCAGACGCATACCAGCATTGTCTCAGAAGGCTACGCGCCGATAGAGCAGTATTTGCCCAAGGCGCAGCGGTCGGCGGCAACCGATATTTATGGGCTGGCCGCGACACTCTACACCCTGTTGACCGGGGTAATTCCGGTGGCGGCAGTGCTGCGCGATCGCAATCCGTTGGCCCCCGTGCAGCAGCTACAACCCGATGTGAGCGCTGGCGTGGCAGATGCGATCGCGCAAGGGATGCAAATTGAGCTAAAAGATCGCCCCCAGTCAGTCGGTCGCTGGTCAATGTCACTCTCTAATAGCCGTTTCCAGTCGCGAACCGCCCAAAAAACAGCCCGCCAAACCGCTAGCCGTCAGCCGCCTAGCTATCCCCTAGGTCCAACGCCTTCTGAGTTTCCCACGCAGGTAGTTGCCCCTCAATATCCAGCCGGAACTCAGGCTAGTAACCAGGCCAGCAATCAGACCGGCTATCGAGCCTCCCCCACGGCAGGCAATAGCAAAACAAGAGCAGTGCCGCTACCAACGGCTTATCAAGCAGAGGCTGTGGCAGAGACTGGGGCCAATGCCAATCAGCCACGGGCCAAAAAGAAGGGCGGTGGCTGCTTTTCCTCACTGTTGATTTTGACGCTGCTGATTGCGGGCATTGCAGCGGCAGGGGGCTATGGGCTGGTGCGGCAGTTTGCCGATGTCTTTTCTGGGCCATCTGCGCCCGAGATCGATCCAGGTGTTTTTGATGAGGTGGAGACGGCTGATACGCCTGAAGCAGAGCCGACCGAGCCGATAGACGAGGCGGATGAAGCGGATCAGACGGCTGAGGATGATGGCAATATGGATGAAGAAGAAGAAGCTGAGAAACTAAAAAAGCCTAAAAAGGACGACCGAGACGAGGAGAGCGAGCCTGCGCCTACGGTTGCGAATCAGCCGCCGCTGCTGCTAGGCGGTAGCGGCAACCCGGCCAACGCGCAGCCGGGTGGCTCGGGTGAGATGGTGGCGGTGCCTGGTTTTGCGCCGGGTGATTCGGCTAGTCAGGTACGCGGTCGGCTAGGTTCACCCACGCAGGCGGCAACTGTGGATGGCTACGATACCGATGTGTATGACGTGGTGCCGAATCGGGTGAGGCTGGCCTATGCGTACGAACCGGGCTCTGAGCGCGTGGTGCAGTCTGAAGCGACCTTTGCGGCGGCGGTGGATCGGCTGGTGATGCGAACGGCACTGCTCGGGATGCTAGACGGGCGCTCGACGCGAGAAATTGAGCAGGGGCTAGAGGCGGTGAGAACGGGTGAGCGCGATCGCTTTGACTTTGACGCTCGCGGCTTTACGGGCGCAATTGAGCGCAACGCCTATGGGTATATTCACATCTATGTTCAGAGTTAGATTTAGGACTAGATTTAGGGCTAGCGTTAGAAGCTGGCCTGTTCACAATTAGAGATGTGAGGTCATCTGCTGCTGCTATAGACTAAAGAGCTAAAGGATAAGTAGTAGAGCATTCTCTATGTCTAGTGTTCAACCTTTGGCGACGCAGTCTGCGGCTGAAGCGCCTCCATCTACGCAGCAGTGGCATACGCTTGATATTGACCGGGCAGTTCGCGAGCTAAAGACCGATGCAGACAAAGGTCTATCGGCTGAGGATGCGAAGAAGCGACTAGAAACCCACGGCACGAATGAGCTAAAAGAGACCGGGGGGCGTAGCCGCTGGCAGATTTTGCTCGATCAGTTTGCAGACGTGATGCTGCTGATGCTGATCGCGGTCGCGGTGGTGGCGGCGGTGCTAGACATGCGGGCCGGGACGTTTCCTAAAGATGCGATCGCAATTATGGCGATTGTGCTGCTCAACGCGGTGCTGGGCTATTTGCAAGAGAGCCGGGCAGAGGCGGCGCTGGCGGCTTTGAAGAATTTATCTGCGCCAGATGTGCGGGTAGTGCGCGATCGCCAAAAAAAGCAAATTTCGGCCAAAGAGCTGGTTCCTGGCGACATTTTGCTGTTAGAAGCAGGCGATCAGGTGGCGGCAGACGGACGCTTGCTAGAAGCGGCGACGTTGCAGGCCAGAGAATCAGCGCTGACTGGAGAGGCCATCGCAGTCGAAAAGCATGCAGAAACAACCCTAGACGAAGACATTGCCCTAGCTGAGCGTAAAAATCTGGCCTTTCAGGGCACAGAAATCGTGCATGGGCGCGGCAAATTGCTGGTGACCTGCACGGGCATGGAGACGGAGCTAGGCAAAATTGCCATGATGATCCAGTCGGTGTCGGTGCTGGCCACCCCTTTGCAGCAGCGGCTGAAGCAGCTTGGGAACGTGCTGGTATGTGGCTCACTCACGCTGGTAGCGCTGGTGGTCATTGGCGGAACCATTGCCCTGGGCTGGCCTGCTTTTGAAGAGCTGCTGACAGTGTCTTTGAGTATGGCGGTGGCGGTGGTGCCAGAAGGGCTACCGGCGGTGATTACGGTGACGCTGGCGCTAGGCACGCAGCGAATGGTGAAGCGGCACGCGCTGGTGCGGCGGTTGCCAGCGGTAGAAACCCTGGGGTCGGTGACGACCATTTGCTCTGATAAGACGGGGACGCTGACCCAAAACAAGATGGTGGTGCAGTCGGTGCATACGCCAGGGCTGCCGTTTGAGCGTGACTTTTTGGTGAGCGGTGAGGGCTATGCGCCAGAGGGTGAGTTTCAGCTAAAAGAGAAAACGATAGAGCCGCTGGCAAAACCGACGCTGGCGCTGCTGCTTCTGGACTGTGCGCTGTGTAATGATGCAGCGCTGCAAACTGAGGATGCCGAGAATGGCTCTGGCAATGGCTCTGGCAGTGGCTCTGGTTCTGGTTCTGGCAAGGAGAAGGGCAATGGCAAGCAGAAGGACAAGAGTAAGGGCGAGCGGCAGTGGGCGATTGTGGGCGACCCGACAGAAGGGGCGCTGTTGACCTTGGCGGCAAAGGCGGGGTTAGAAAAAGCGGCGCTGGAGAATGAGTTTTTCCGGCGCAAAGAGTTTCCGTTTTCTTCTGAGCGGAAGCGGATGAGTGTGGTGGTCAGCGTGCCCGAGTCTAACCGGCTAGGGATTTCGGCAGCGGCGATGTTGCTGGCCAAGGGGTCGGCAGAGCTGCTGTTAGAGTGCTGCGATCGCATCGGTAAAGGCGCGCAGCATTTGGAGCAGGCAGATCGTAAAGAGATACTGGCCAAGGTCGACCAGCTAGCGGGTGAGGGCAGGCGGGTGCTGGGCTTTGCCTACAAGCCGTTAGCAGCGGCAGAACTTGATTCTGACATCCAGCAGATGAGCGAAGACGCGGCTGAGAAAAACTTGATTTGGCTGGGGCTAGTGGGCATGATTGACGCGCCGCGTCCGGAGGTGCGAGAAGCGGTAAAGCGCTGCCAGCAGGCGGGCATTCGCCCCGTGATGATTACCGGCGATCATCCGCTAACTGCAAGGGCGCTAGCGCTGGATTTGGGGATGGTGAAGCCAGAAGATAGGTCAGAAAACAGCCAGTCAGACGCCGAGATCGTCTTTACTGGCCAGCAAATCGAAGCGATGGATCAGTCGGCGCTAGAGTCGGTTGTTGGCAAGACCAGCGTATATGCCAGAGTCTCACCAGAGCATAAGCTGAGAATTGTGCAGGCGTTGCAATCGCAGCGGCAGGTAGTGGCCATGACCGGCGACGGGGTAAACGACGCCCCGGCGCTGAAGCAGGCAGATATCGGCATTGCGATGGGGATCACGGGCACGGACGTGAGCAAAGAAGCAAGCGACATGGTGCTGCTAGACGACAACTTTGCGTCGATTGTGGCGGCAGCGGAAGAAGGCCGAGTGGTCTACGGCAATATTCGCAAGTTTGTAAAATACATTTTGGGCTCGAACATTGGTGAGGTGATTACGATTGCGCTGTCGCCGCTGCTGCTGCCGATTGTGGCGGTGCCGCTGACGCCCTTGCAAATTTTATGGATGAACTTGGTGACAGACGGCTTTCCGGCGCTGGCGCTGGCCATGGAACCGGCAGAACCCGGCATGATGAACCGCCCGCCGCACGATCCCAAGGAGAGTATCTTTGCGCGGGGCCTGGGCATGTATATGGTTCGGGTGGGCATTGTGTTTGCGATTTTAGCGATTTCGCTGATGCTGTGGTCTTATCAATACACACACAGCGCCAGTGAAATGGCTGGCGCTGGGAATCCTGATCGGTGGAAGACGATGGTGTTTACCATGCTGTGCCTGGCGCAGATGGGACATGCGATTTCTGTGCGCTCTAGCCATCGCCTGGCTATAGAAATGTCGCCCTGGGGTAATCCCTTTGTTTTGCTTGCGGTTGTGGTTACCTCTATTTTGCAACTGTTGCTTATTTATGTGCCCATACTGCGTAACTTCTTCGGCACGCACTATTTGTCTGTAAGCGAGCTGCTGATTTGCGTGGGCTTTAGTCTGTTGTTGTTTGTCTGGCTAGAGGCCGAAAAACTGTTTATGCGATGGTTTATTAGACGACGGCAGCATAAGGTGAGTTAATTAATGAGTTAATTAAGGGGATACGATACTTTGCGCCTGCACGGGTATCTTTTGAACTGTCGCTTGGAAAACCTACCGCGTAACTGAACTATGACGGCTGAAAACCGTACTAATTTACCCACAATTGGCTGGAGGGAAAGACTGGCCTTGCCGGAGCTAGACGTTATCAGTGTCAAAGCCAAAATTGATACTGGTGCTCGCTCTTCGGCCCTTCATGCGTTCGACATTGAGCTTTTTAAGCGAGACGATGCAGATTTTGTCCGTTTTAAGGTTCATCCTTCTCAGCGGAACAAGAAAAAAGTGATCACCGCCGAAGCCAAGCTGCTAGAAATGCGGGCGGTAAAGAACTCGGGCGGGCAGGCAGAAACTCGCCCGGTTATCCGAACGATTGTGTCAACCAACGATCAGCAGTGGCCCATCGATTTAACGCTGACGAACCGGGACATGATGGGCTTTCGGATGCTGCTAGGTCGTGAGGCCGTGCGCCGACGATTTTTGGTGGACTCTGGCCAGTCATATTTGCAGAGTTCTTCGCCTAAGCACAAGCTGAAAAAGAGTAGCCCCAAAAGTAGCACTAAAGACCGTAAGCAGAAGAAAACCAAGAGTAGTCAAAAGTTAAAACATGAAGATAGCAATTTTATCAAGAAACTCCGCGCTTTATTCAACCCGTCGGCTTAAAGAAGCCGGAGAACAGCGCGGTCATACGGTGCAGATCATTGACTACTTGCGCTGCTACATGAATATTACGTCGCGCAATCCTCAGATTTTGTATCAGGGGAATCCGTTGGAGGGGATAGACGCGGTGATTCCGCGCATTGGGGCATCTAATACTTTTTATGGTACGGCTGTGGTCAGACAGTTCGAGATGATGGATGTGTTTGCGGCCAATGAGTCTCAGGCAATTTCGCGATCGCGCGATAAGCTGCGCTGTTTGCAACTGCTCTCTAAAAAGGGCATCGGCTTGCCGGTCACTGGCTTTGCGCATTCAACCAAGGACATTGAAGGACTCATCGGCATTGTTGGCGGCGCGCCGCTGGTAATTAAGCTGCTGGAAGGAACGCAGGGCATTGGAGTTGTGCTAACGGAAACCGATCAGGCGGCAACGTCAGTGATTGAAGCGTTTAGAGGACTAGAGGCGAACATTTTGGTGCAAGAGTTTATTGCCGAGGCAAAGGGGGCAGATTTACGCTGCTTTGTAATTGGTGGTAAGGTTGTTGCTTCGATGAAGCGTCAGGGCGCGCCGGGCGAGTTTCGATCTAACTTGCACCGAGGCGGCAATGCGATGCAGGCAAAGCTATCACCCGAAGAGCGCAGTACGGCGGTGCGCGCCGCCAAGACGATGGGCCTTAGAATTGCAGGCGTAGATTTGCTGCGCTCGAATCATGGGCCGGTGGTGATGGAGGTGAATTCTTCACCGGGTATTGAGGGAATTGAAAAAGCAACGGAGATGGATATTGCTGGCAAGATGATTGAGTTTTTGGAGAATAACGCTGGCGGGAGTAATCGCGATCGCATCAAGTATTGATCGCACACATTGACCGCACAGCCACATTAATTTGTTCTAAAATAGTCGTCTCTAAAACAGTTCCATTTAAGACTATTGCACCCGAGACTATTGCCTGAAAGGTAATCACATAGAGGCTAAATTGTCTTTTAGACGTACGGCTTGTGTCGAACTACTTAGGATCCGTTTATAGCCTTTAGCGGTGATTACACAAATTAGATCAATCCGCAAACGTCCCAATTCATTCGACCATTTAATATACCTTCTAGCGTTTCAACTAGCCGCTAGGAGGTATTTATTTTTGTCTATAGAGAGAGCCGGATTAAGACATTTCTTGGTGCAAGAGAGAGGCTGCAAACTTTAGCCGCCCGAGGCAGCATAACGAGATAGCATAAATGCAACAATTTGCCTTTTGTGAATAACGTTTTACGGTCTTTGCACTCTGAGCTGATTAATGGGCTGATTAATGGGCTGATTAGTGGGCTGATTAATGGGCTGATTAATCTAAAGTCGATTTGTCCAGAGGCGTTTAGAGTATTTGCGCTGCCTGAATTAGACTGCACCTAAATCAGACTGCGGTCATTTTGCAATCGAGCTAAAATGACCGCAGTATCAGCAGTGTCATAGTGGTTCCGTTTTTTATGTGGTCTAGAATGCGCCTTCTGAATGGCTTTATTGTATTGACGCTCGGTGCGGCGGGGCTGCTGGCGAGCTGTCAGCAGTCTCCTACACCTGTGGCCTCTGAGACAGGTGAGTCTGAGGTGAGTGAGCCTGAAGCGGGTGGTGATGGCGGGGCGGCGTTGGCGCGATCGCCCAACGAAGCTGCTACACCCGGCAACTTAATGACCACGCGGCCTTTAACCCCCGAGCCGATTCAGGTGTCTTTAGACGATCTGCCTGCGCCCTATGCGTCCGACAGCGCCAGAAAGTCTCCAAACGTGGTGCCCATTCCAGCCGACCCCGTGTTTAATGTGCCAGAAGGATTTACGGTAAATGTGTTTGCCGAGGGGCTAGATCAGCCTCGCTGGCTGGCGCTGACGCCCGATGGGGATGTGCTAGTGACCGAAACGCGCCAGAACCGGATTCGGCGGCTGGTCGATAGCGATGGCGATGGGGTCGCCGAGACGACTGAGACGTTTGCCTCGGCGCAAAATGGGCTGAATATTCCGTTTGGCATGGCGTTTTCGGCAGATGCTTTTTTCTTGGGCAATACGGATGAAGTGGTGCGCTTTCCTTGGACGAGTGGCCAAACGGCGCTAGAGGGAACTGGTGAGCAGGTAATGCCGCTGCCGGGCGGTGGCTACAATCAGCACTGGACGCGGAACGTAGTGATGGCTCCGGGGGGCGATCGCCTCTTTGTCTCGGTGGGCTCGCGCTCTAATGTGAATGAGGAAGAGTTGCCACGGGCGTCGGTACAGACGGTGGGGCTAGACGGCAGCAATCCACGGACGTTTGCGAGCGGGTTGCGGAATCCGGTGGGGCTAGATTTTCATCCGCAGACAGGAGAGCTGTATGCGACGGTAAATGAGCGAGATGGGCTAGGGGATGATTTGGTGCCAGACTACTTTACGCAGGTGGGCGAAGGTGAGTTTTTTGGCTGGCCCTATGCGTATTTGTCGCCGCGAAATTTGGACCCCAGGCAGCTGATAAATGGGGCCAGCAAAGCGCCAGAAAAAGTGGCTGAGACGCGATCGCCTGACGTGCTGTTTCAGGCGCATTCGGCGGCTTTGGGGGTTCAGTTTTACGATGGAGACACGTTTCCGGAGCGCTATCGTAACGGCGCGTTTGTGGCTTTTCGCGGCTCTTGGAACCGCAGTGAGGGCACGGGCTACAAGGTAGTGTTTGTGCCTTTTGAGAAAATGGGTGATGGCGCGGGTGACCAGACGGATCGGCCAACAGGCACGTATGAAGACTTTCTGACGGGCTTTTTAACCGACCCGAGCGGGCCAACGACTTGGGGCCGACCGGTGGGTCTGCTGGTGCTGCCCGACGGTTCGCTGCTGCTGACCGAAGAGGCCAACAATAGAATCTATCGCATTCAATATAGTGGTGAATAGCCGTGAAAGATTTTGCAGATGTCCGCTCTTTGCAAAGCCCGATGGAAGTGGGGACGATTATCGGGACGGCATGGCGGCTCTATAGGTCTAATTTGTCTCAGTATCTGCCGCTTTCGCTCAGGGGCAGCGCCTGGCTGTTTTTGCCAACGAGTTTACTGCTCATCGGACTGCTGTGGATGCTGAGTCAGGGCGTGGTGATAGGCAATCTTTCTGGCTTGTTTGCGCTGTTGATTCCCGCTTGGATTGTGCTGGTTTTGTGGTGCAATGCTCAGTCGTTCGGAGAGTTTTCGGCCATATCGCGATTGGTTCACCAGTCTTTGAGCGTGCCGACGGGTGCGGAATCGGAGTCTTCGGCTGAGTCTTTGCGATTCACCCGTTCCCGGAAGTTTGCTTTGCTGGGTTCGGCGGCGATTCAGTGGGTGATATCGGCTGTTGTCAGCATTGTTTCTCTTTTGATCTATAGCTTTGCGCTGGGCATGATTGTGATTGGCTTTGGCGCTTTTTCAGGTCAGCCTTCACCGGGGATGTTTTTGGGCGGGGGGGCGCTGCTGCTGATTTCGATTGTTGGGCTAACCTGGTTTTCGATTTGGGTGGCGATGCGTTTGCTGGTGACAGAGCAGGCGCTGGCCATAGAAACCCCTTCAGGTGCGATCGCCTCGATCGGACGGTCTTGGCGACTCATGAAAAAGCACGCACTGCGAGCCACCGGCATCATGATTTTGGCCGGGCTCATTTGCCTGCCAGTGCTGATAGTGACGGGTATTGGCAGCCAGTTTGTGCAAGCGATTGTTTTAAGGGCAGCCGGGGTGACAGTTTCTTCTACCTCGCCACCGGCAGTGCTGTTTCTCAGCAGCGCTGTTTCTTATGCGATGGGAGTGCTCTCTGGCATTGTTGGCGGCATCATAATCGGGCCTTTTCTACGGGCCGTCGTTACAACACTTTATTTTGATATTAGAAACCGCAAAGGAATTCTTGAAGCTTAACGCGATCTCTTTCTCTTTTTGGTCTCTTTTATGGGTGGGTGCGGTAATTATAGAGACTTGTTTAAGGATTGGATTAAGTGATCCATCGCACAAAAGAATTAGGAGGATCACGTTAGGGATACTCCTATATGGCTATGGGAAAACGGATTGGAATACTGACTAGCGGCGGCGACTGTGCTGGGCTTAATGCGGTGATTCGGGCGGTGACTCGCTGTGCTATTGAGACATACGGTTGGGAAGTACACGGCATTTGCAAGGCGACTTACGGGCTAATGTCTCGCCCGCCCGAGTCTCGGCAGCTGAGCATCCGGCAGGTAGATCCGTTTTTGACGAGGGGGGGGACTTTTTTGGGCACGACGAATAAGGGCGACCCGTTTGCGTTTCCGATGGCGGATGGATCTGTGCGCGATCGCAGCGCCGAAATTATTGAAGGCTATCATCAGCTTGGCCTAGACGCCCTGATTGGCATCGGTGGCGACGGGAGCCTAGCGATTTTGAGAAAGCTAGCGCAGCAGGGGGGCATCAACCTCGTGGGTATTCCTAAAACAATTGACAATGACGTTGGCCTGACTGAGCGCTCAATTGGTTTTGATACGGCTGTGAATATTGCCACTGAAGCGGTCGATCGGCTGCACTTTACCGCCGCTAGCCACAGCCGGGTGATGATTGTTGAGGTGATGGGCCGAGATGCCGGACACATTGCGCTGAATGCGGGAATTGCGGGCGGCGCTGACGTTATTTTGATTCCGGAGGTGCCCTACAGCCTAAAAAATATTTGCGCTCACCTTAAGCAAAGACAGCTAGACGGCTGTGACTACTCGATTGTGGTGGTTTCGGAGGCGGTCTGTACGGAAGCGGGCGCGCTGCTAGAAAAAGGGCATTTTGCCGACTGCCGACTGGGCGGGGTGGGTCAGTATTTGGCCGAGCAAATTACCACGATTAGTGGCGCAGAGACTCGGGTAACGGTGCTGGGCCATACGCAGCGCGGCGGCACGTCTTCACCGCTCGACCGAATTTTGGCTTCGGCCTTTGGCGTGGCGGCAGTGGAGCTAATTGCCAATGAGCAGTACGACCGCATGGTGACCTGGCAAGAGCGCGCCGTAAAGTCTGTGCCAATTGCGGCGGCGATTAAAGACTATCGGACGGTTGAGCCCACAGGAACGCTGGTAAAAACAGCTAGGGGGCTGGGCATTTGCCTAGGCGATTGCCTGACCGCTCGGTATACTCACGAACTGTTACCCGCTGTGACCAATAGCGCCGCTGTGCCTGTGGCATAGCCTGTTGTTATCGCCTTGCCGCAGGGTCACAGCTTGAACTGATAGATTGGACTTCGAGCCTCGCTATAAAAGTGTTGTAAGAATTTGGTGAAGAACGTTGAGCGCGCGATGAGCAAGGTCACAACTTAACCGCTTATCAGCCGCTTAAAGCTAAGCTTGGGGTGAAATAAACGTCTGTTTCTATTTGGCCAAGTGGCTAAAAAATAGACACTAGCCCCACAGTTAGCCTCAAAGTTAGCCCCAAAATTTTACGAATGCACATTAGCCGGTATCACGCCGTTAACAGAGCCGCCGTTGGACTAATGACGGCGGCTTTCTTTCTTATTTGCTTTACCTCACGGTTAATCCCGGTTCCTTTTGTAGACAGGGCGGTTTTTGTGTCTGTCGCTGAGTATTTGCTCTCAGGCGATCGCCTTTATGCCGATGTTTATGACAACAAAGATCCTTTATTTTTCTACGCGGTGGCGGCACAGCGGCAGCTTGGGCCAGCGGCTGAATATCTGTTTGAACTGTTGCTAATAGGTATCTCAGCGGTGTCTGCCTATGCGATCGCCTGCGTTGCTGATCGCGTTGGAATAGGCGATCGCGTCAGATCAGGAAAAGTATTGCTACTAGCAGTCCCCTTGCTGCTGACAGGCGTTTTCTGGCTACCGGGCTATACCACGCTACCTGGTACAGCGCTCAGTTTGCTAGCCTGCGCCCTCTTTTTAAGACAAAAGATGCTGCTAGCCAGTGCCTGCATCGGGTTAGTGGCTTTTACAAAGCTGATTATGCTGCCTTTACCGGTTGTGTTTTGTTTTAGCTATGAGCTGATTTTATGGAAGAGACAGTTTAGTCGCCAGCGCTTTCGCCGCATGACGGCAGGCTTTTTGGCTGTTTGCGCAGCTGTTGCCGTCATCTTATTGTCAAGGGGCGAAGCCGCTGGCTACCTACAGGCTCAGAAAAACAACTTTCTCTATTCAAACGGTGTACTGTTTGGCAACGGCACCTTTTTAGAGTCCTTTGTTTCGCATTTGCGTGTGATGTTTTTAGGAGAAGAAGAGAAACTGTGTTTACTGTTCTCACTAATCGCAAGCATGGGATTTTCTGGCTTTTTTGCGGCTCAGCCGGGTATCGGTGAACGAACAAAGGCTTTTATTATCAGCTCGCTTGCAACCTGTGTGATGGCGGTCATTGTGCTGGGTTTGACAGGAATATGGAAGCATCATCTACAGCTGCTGTATTTTTCGCAGACGCTAATGCTGATTTGTCTCGCCATCGGCTTAGGGTCAAAAGATTTGGGTTTAAAGCAGATGGCTGGCTTGAGGCAGCGGATGGCTGACGCTTTGTATGCGATCGCAGGGTACCAACTTAAGCCGGGAAAACATCTGCGTATAAGGGTTTGTGCTGCTGTGGTTTAGAAGACCTGCGAGGCATAGGCAACTCGCCGATATGGTCTAGTGTCCATTCAAATAGGTCTGGGA
>Ga0115546_1000202_pt1 | contig 41974 bp, 46 predicted proteins | sample COGITO_mtgs_1004_FD_87186 | JGI IMG/M metagenome (GOLD analysis project Ga0115546, IMG submission 87186) | Pelagic marine microbial communities from North Sea - COGITO_mtgs_100413 | ecosystem: Environmental > Aquatic > Marine > Epipelagic | place: Germany:Helgoland, sampling site Kabeltonne...
ATTGAGAGTACTGAGTGAGTTCTTGAGAACCTAGCTTGGCTGTGAGGTCATAGTCGCCTAAGTCCTTATTGTAAATTAAACGAATGGATTCAATGTTGATATCCAAGACACCTGGAACGTTTACATATGATGTGTATCTGTCTTCTGTACCCTGCAAATCTGAACAAGTATTCGCTGGATAAACTGCTGGATCGCCCTGCAATCTACCAGTTCTTTTGGCCATCATTTCACATGAATATGTGTTCTGCCAACCAGCCCCATCGTCTTGAAAAACCTCATATTGAATATTTAAGTCGCTTGTTTCGTCGATCACGAAGAGTGCGCTTAAGCGATAAGCATGGTTATCTACATTATTATAGAAAGTTGAAGGGTCTGCTTTCACTTTAGATTGTGGGTTGCCAAACTGCCAACCTGGATCAGTCCAACATCCAACCTGCCATGACTGGCAACCTAGGTACCATGCATAGTCAGTGCCAGTAACTTTTTGGCTTTGATCTGTAATTGGGGTGAATTGATCTTGAATTGACTGAGGTAAAAACCTCCAATCAGGTTGAGAACCATCGTAGTAGCCATTCAAGTAAGAGTCCTTAGATTGATCGCTAAAAGCAAAACGAATAGCGATATCATCTGTTAGAGGTAGATTGTAATGACCTTGAATGCCTTGCTCATTAAATCTTCCTGAATTAACAGTAATAGAGCCGCCTTGTGTTTCAAGGTTAGGCTTAGCAGTAATAATGTTTAGAGATCCAACAATAGAGTTTCTTCCGTATAAAGTTCCCTGAGGCCCTCTTGAAAGCTCTGCTCTTTCTAAGTCAAACATTAAAGCTGCAGCACCCTGCGGTCTTGCAACATAAAGGCCATCAACATGAATACCAACAGCAGGATCGCCAACCTCGGTAACGTTATTTGATCTTACTCCGCGCAAAGTAATGATTGGAGCAGAGGTATCAGTACTATTCTGAATGGATAGCCCAGGCAGTGAGTAACTGAGGTCTTTAATATTAGAGATACCATATTGGGTAAGCTCCTCTTGAGTAATTGCAGAAATAGCAATCGGGGTTTCCATGAGACTTGTTTCTCTTCGAGTGGCCGTAACGATGACATCTTCAATGCCTTGCGATTCTGAATAGGAGCTAGAAGTTTCGTATGTACCAACCGACTCAGACTTCGCTGAAACTTGAGATGAATCAGTTGACGTCGTGCTAGAGGCAGTGTCTTTATCCATTGGTGCAAGTGGATTATCAGCCATAACCACAAAAGGCATGACTAGTAAGAACAAGCTTAATTTAGAATACTTCATGTATTTTTCCCCAAAAATATATATTTGTAGTTAAGAATTTACCTTAATTGACAAGGTTGTCAAGTTTTATGATGAAAGCTAAAAACTCATATTCTATAGATGCTGTAGAGCATATGGATAAAAATTTAAGTCTCAGTGATTTTTGGCCGAAAAAATAAAAAAGGGACCTAAGCCCCTCTTTTATTTGTGGTGTTACAACGTTGGGTTATTTGAGCACTCTTGTCCACAAATGGTCCGAATGGGTCATTACATCAAGTTTCATATCGGCAAGCTCATCTTCATGAATAACTGAAAGGGCCTTCACTTTGACTGCAAACTCAGCATAACTTTCATATCCACAGTAAATATTCCAAGTCATTTCTGGGCCCCAAAAATGCTCAGTTAAATTACAGCCACCAAAAGAGCTGTTGTAAGCATCAAACAATAACTTGGCATTGGCGCGTTTTTCATTGTCTGTGAGATAGGGACCAAAACTATATTTAGCCTCTAAGACATAGGCTGTAGGCTTTGTAAGATTCCTTTCTACTACTGCTGCTAACTTATCTGTATGATCACCAAACAATTGCTTAGATCCTCCCATTGGAGTTGATTCTTGATCGTTTATCTCGGCAAATTGCTCCCAGCTATCAAAATTACAGTAGGTCATGAAGGCTCTATCGCCACCAAATTGATGCTGAAGCATCCCGCATGAGTTGTAACCATCTTTTTCAAGGGTAGCGATATTAGTTTTAAGAGATTTTTTTAGAGCCTCCATGTTGCCACCAGCAGGCATGGTGTAGGTTGATATGTAAACCAGGCTATCTTTAGGCATATCAGCATGGTGCTCACCACTCTCATGGTGCGCTGCAGTTAAAGTGAAACTCATTGCCAGCAGGCAAAATGATAGTCTTTTAATCATAATTCTTCTCCGTTGGATGGTTAAATGAAAACTTTATCACAGCAAGCAGAGATTGAGCAGTAAATTAGTTGGTGATATAATACCCCCCGTGGGTATAAAATATATATGTTGCTATGTCTTATTAGCATGCACTCTTGTTATTGAAGCAAGGCCTATTTCTTACTCAGGTGGGTCAACTGTGATGCTGCAGTCTAACGAAATGCAGAATTCTACCTACTATCACTACTCTCCTACTTACAAGTTTTCTCTTGGTGTTGAGCAAGTAAAAGACAAATATTTTGACGTTAATTATTCTTACTTTAGGCTGACTTATCTGCTAAACAGAAAAAACACTAAACACTCTCAACGAAATTTATACTTGCAATCAGGGCTATCATCCGAGGGACTGGACCACTACTTTTATGGGGTGCATGGTGATTGGGAAACAAGAAGACTTTTCTCTGGATTTGGCTACAAGGAAACACAAACAGAAAAACTGGATTATGCCGAGCAATACCTGCAACTTGGAATTGCACCTTATATTGGTGAGTATGGTGACCTGCATACCTGGTTAATGATTCAATCTAAGCACAATGAATTAATGGGCGACTGGAATACTTACCCAGTGCTAAAATTTTTTAAGGGGAATGCTTTAATGGAGGTTGGTTATGCTGATACTTCAGAATGGGACATTCATTTTATGTATAGGTTTTAATTTGTTAATTTATAAGAAGAAAATATGAAATATTTATACTTAGTTTTTGTAATGATGGCTGCTGTTTACACCAGCGCACATAATCATACTATGCATGACATGGAGAGCTACAATCATGAAGGGCATCTTCATGACACCATGGTCGATGGAAAGCTGCTTGAAGTGAACCCAAAACGATTTGATAACTTCATCGTAGATTTAGAGGGAAAACAGGTTGCCGTGGTTAGTGTGAGCGGCATGGTTTGTGATTTTTGTGCCAGAGGCATTGAAAAAACATTTTCTAAAAATCAGTCCATCTTAAAATTAGATGTAGATTTAAGTGGTGGTAAAGTTTTGCTTGCCTTTGATAGGGATGCAATTATTGATTTTGAGGATATTAAAAAGAAAATTCTTTCAAATGGCCAGAACGCCACAGATCTTCAGATCATTAAAATTTAAGGATGGAGATAGAGCACAGCATTGATGAGCAAAAAGCTAATTTTTTGTCGCTGTTTGCCTCATCCTCCACTCTAGTTTGCTGCGCTTTGCCTGCTGTTTTTGTTGCTTTGGGAGCGGGAGCGAGTTTTGCTGCTCTCGTGAGCACTTTTCCCTTTCTAATAACTCTTTCACAGTACAAGATCCACATCACCTTCTTTGCCTTGGTGATGTTGCTAATTGCTGGGTATGCCAATTACAGAAATTATAATCTCCCCTGCCCCGCTGATCCCGAGCTGGGTCGTTTGTGCATGAAGACACGGAAAAGATCTAGAGTGATTTACTATGTTTCAGCTAGTATTTTTATATTTGCAACCCTTTTCACCTATATAGTCCCAAGTTTCCTATGAGCAAAATGAAGCATGCGACTCATAAAGATCAGCTCATCAATCTCAAAAAGATTGAAGGTCAAGTGAGAGGATTGCAAGCAATGATTGAAGGAGAGAAATATTGCATAGATATCCTTAATCAAGTTAAAGCGGTAAAAAATGCCTTAGTGAGTGTTGAGGGTAAGATTTTAAAAGTGCATTTGAGATCTTGCATCAAAGATTCATTGTCTGCTGAGGAGTTGGTCGATAATAAGATCGAAGAAATTGTTAGCTTATTAAAAAGATGAAACCTTACATTAAAAAAATTCATAAATATTTAAGTTTATTTATCTCTATTCAGTTGTTGTTATGGACTATTTCTGGAATTTACTTTGCATACAATCAAATTGAGTTAGTCAGAGGTGAGCATTTAAGAAATCAGTCTTTTAAAGAGATTGACTTTAATTTACAAGAGCTGCCATCAATCAAAGCTAAGTCGATGAGGCCATTTATCAGATTGGGAGAGCTCCTAATTCAAGTTGAAACCGCCAGCCAAACACTTTACCTCAAGCAAGATGGAACTGAGGCACCTCAGATAGATTCAAATCAAGCCATGGAAATAGTCGATGCCAAAACTTCATTGCAAGCCTTAAGCGCAAGGGAAATATTGGAAGTGCCAGCTGGAGCTGAGTATCGCGGACGGTCACTACCTCTCTATCAAGTGCAAACCAATCATAAAGACAGCATTAATGTGTATATTGATGCCTGGACAGGGGACATTGTGGCCATCAGATCGTCTAGCTGGAGACTATGGGACTTAATGTGGGGGCTCCACATTATGGACTACGTTGACAGAGATAATATCAATAACATCCTGATGAAAGTCTTCTCAATCCTCGCGCTGATTAGCTCACTATCCGGAGTGATTTTGTTTTTTATCACCCCAAAACGATCTACTTCATAAACAATAAAGTCATTCTGTCGGATTCACCTACCTCTAGGTATTTCTGTCGATATTCATCTTTCAATCTTAAGGATGGAGGCAAAGTCCATACGCCTTTGGGATGGTCTTTTGTATCCTTAGCATTTGCATTGATCTCTGAGCTGGCAACCAGAGCAAAGCCCGCGCTTTCAGCGGCCTGAATGGCCAGTGATTGAGAAACATAGCCGCTAGTTTGCATAAACTCGAGAGTGGCATCCTCGGGAGCGCGATGCTCGACCACACCAAAATACCCACCAGGCCTTAATGCATTGTATGCTTCCAACATCACTGATTCCATGGCATCTCGAGCGAGCCAGTTGTGCAAATTTCTAAACGTTAACACCAGATCTTTAGATGCTGGGGCCACGTAAGGTTGAGTAGGCGGTACCTCGGCTGTGACAACAGAAACGCCTTGGAATAGAGGATTTGATGAGACTTTTTTCTCGAATGCATCTCTGGATCTTTTGAAGTATGCCCCTGCTTCTGGGTTGTAATGAGAAACAGTTAATGTGCCTGAGTCCTTAAGATAAGGGGCAAGAATCTCTGTGTACCAACCACCGCCAGCAGCAAGTTCTAGCACGTCCATTTCTGGGCTAATACGAAAAAACGATAAGGTCTCATAGGGATGGCGAGAATTATCTCTGGCAGCGTAATCTTGATTTCTATCAGAGTTCTCCACTGCTTGTTTCAATGAATCTGTTTTCAGCGAGGAAGAGCAAGCAGTGAAAGCAAAAATAAATATTGCAAGCAAGGCTGAGGCTTTTAGTGGGTAGGAAATAATTGTCATAGTGGCTCCGAGTTTAAGGTAATATTAATCTACTATTACCATTAAGAACAGGAAGAAACTGTGGACCTATTAAAAAAGTTTGATTATTTGTATTTTATTATTGGCAGATCTTTGCTGGGCATTTACTTTATTGTTCCTGGGCTTAGCAAGGTGTTTGATTTTATGGGCACCTTGACCCTAATGCGGATGAAAGGCGTGCCTCTGAGCTCTGCTCTTTTGCCTCTGACCATTGTCCTGCAAGTTATTGGAGGAATCTTCTTGGTTCTAGGAAAAAATCTTCGACAAACTGCCTTAATGTTATTTGGCCTCACAATCATTATTAATGTCTATATTCATGATTTTTGGGCTCTTGCAGGCGATCCTGGGCAAGCGCACGAGGCACAGAACTTTATTAAAAATTTAGCAATAGCCGCCGGACTATTAATCCTAGCTACTAAAGATAAAAGATAGCCGTCTGAATGATTCCAGTCGTGCCTAGAAAGCCTAGATAGGATAAGCGTGAGATAGTGAGATTTTGATGATTCCAAATACCAAAAGCGCCGAAAGCGCCGCAGGGTGAGAGTGTGGGTACCCAAAACCCAGCCAGACCCAAGAAACCCAGTAAGCCCAATATTCTTATTGAGCTACCGGATTGATTTGGATGAACTTTGTTCAATAACCCCGTTATACCAATCAAGCCAAAGAGGCCAATCAGTCCGAGGTAACTCATGAACTAAGTCTTTGGACGAGACTCGTTAACTACCAATTTTCTACCGTCAACTTCAGCATCGTTTAATGCTTGAATGGCATTTTCGCCACCATCAGACATTTCAACAAAACCAAAACCACGTGAACGATTAGTTTCACGATCTGTAACAACTTTAGCTGATGTTACTGTGCCGTGCTCAGCAAAAACTTGTTCAAGACCTGAGTCATCTATGCTCCAAGGGAGATTTCCTACGTAAATATTCATATTTTATATCCTCTATTCGTCTCTAGGACGAGATTCGTTAACTGTTAATTTTCTACCATCTACTTCGGCATCGTTTAGTGCTTGGATGGCATTTTCGCCACCGTCAGACATTTCAACAAAACCAAAACCACGAGAGCGGTTAGTTTGACGATCAGTAATAACTCGAGCTGAGGTTACAGTACCGTGTTCCGCAAAAACTTGCTCAAGACCTGAGTCATCTATACTCCAAGGGAGATTTCCAACATAAATATTCATAAAATTCCTTTCTAATGAAAAACAAAAAACGAAGTGTACAGCATTTTACCCAATAAAACTTATAAATCAGGGATTTAAAAAGTCTTTGGTCTGAGCTCCAAACTCCTTCCACCAATCCATTCCCATCAAATGAATACGCTCTAAATTAACTTCTGAATTATCATCCATTCTTCTGTTTACCAGACCAGTAGGAGAGTTCACTCTTAAATAGTCGCTGCCAATCAAATCGCTTGCTATCACATCAAAGATACTGGATTCCAACATAATCCCAAGAATGTCATGATTGAGCCAATTAAGTGCGCCCCACTTAGAGGAATGTTTACCATTGATTTTTCGGCGATTGATTCCAGTTCCAATGCTAAGCACTTTTATATGATCCTTAGGAAAAAGTTTTTTTGCCTCTGAATAGCCAAGCAATGATGGGTTGTTTGCAACTATCCCACCATCAATCAACCAGCTGCCGTCGTCAATTTCAAAAGTGGAGTAATAAATTGGTGCTGCGCTGGTTGCACTAGCTGCACTTAGCATCTTAATTCCCGGTGTGCCATACGAGCTCAATAGGCGCGGTTTTCGCTGCTCAACATCATAGGCAAGAACTGCCACGTGTTTGTCTGACTCTCCTAGAGATAAATCTTTGAAGTACTTAGAAAAAACTTCACGCTTCCCAACGCCGTCATACTTAGGCTTGCTCTGCAAAAAAGATGCTGAATCCCAGAAAGACTTGGACATAGTTTTGGTTAAATTCTCTGCTGACCAGAAGCGCTCAAGGTCAGCAGCATTCATACCAAGCCCACCAATGTTTAAAGCATTGATGCCACCAGCACTGGTACCTATAAACAAATCAAATATATCAGCAATTTTTTTGCCGGATTCAATCTCTAGATGCTTTAAAAAGACTAAGGCTGCTATGGCTCTTACACCCCCGCCATCGAGCGATAAGACATACCTTGTATTTTTTTTCGGCCGGAACTTAAAATTTTTAAACAAATGAGATGCTCAACAACACCTTACTCATTAGCGTTAAATGCGTTAGATAAAATCTGGTTAAGTCTGATTGCGGCCAACGCAATTCTCTCTTGCACAATCTCAATATGCTGGTCCATGTACTCTTCTGATGCTAATTCTAGGGCTTGGCCCCTATAACCCAGTGAATCTGACATAGCTAAATTTCGACTTTCTTGAGCCCACACCTCTATTTGGGATGAATGCTCTTGCTTCATGAGCATTGTAATTTTTTGCTTAACGCCTTGATAAAATTGATCTTTTCCAAGTTTCAATTCAGCGTATTCAATAATCTGACCATCCCAGACCTTGTGCATGTTTGACTGAGTTCCATCTTCTAGTTGCAGTTGATGCCTGTTGCCCCCTAAATCTTTTGGATAACCAGCGTGCATAGGCTGGTGTATATCTCCCACAAAATGCCCAACAAACCATAAAGCTTCTTGCTTGACCCTAAAGTCGCTATTAGGATCTTTTAATAGCTCTAGCTGATCATAAAATGCTTGTATTAAACAGCCGTTCTTAGGACACTGCGTCTCAAATGTATTTTGCTGGCTGTCTGGGAGATTAATATAATGCCAAGAACCAGTTTCTCGCCTCTCTCGCTTTATATAATCAGCCCAGAGACAGGCTCGCGCAAATGTTCCCTCATCAGCTACTAGTGGGTCAACAATCTTTTGTGCAGATGGGGACAAAAGCTCATAGGCTTCTGCACAAACCATCTTGTGCCCAGTGTCCCACCATGCACTAGCATTTAAGGATAGGCTGAAAATTAAAATATATGCGAGTAATTTAGTCATTTTGTTGTAGCTCTCCAGCGGCGTTGGCGATCGTTCTGAACATGGCCACATGGGCCTGTTTAGAATACTCCCGCTCTTGGTTAAATTTATGATTTGCAGATGTTTTAGCAATCACAACTTGGGTGATAGGATCGATATAGATGTATTGATTATAAATTCCTGCAGCTAAGAAATCACTATCGGGAGACCCCGGGATCCACCACTGATAGCCGTAACCCCAACTGTTGGATGAGCTCTCATTTATACCTGGAGTAAGATGGTTGCCATCAATTGCATGAGAGGCTTCTATCCAGCTCTGAGGGACTACCTCCTCTCCGTTCCAGAACCCGTTATTCAAATACAAGAGTCCGAATTTTGCATAATCTCTGAGCGTAGCATTTAATCCACCCAGGGCAACTTCCATGCCAGTATCATCAACCATGTAATAGGCGCTATGCTCCATCCCAATTTTATTCCATATCTTCTCTTGGAGATTTTGTGTTACAGATTGACCTGTGACCTCCTCTAGAAGCATGGCAAGCATCTGAGTGTCAATGCTGACATAGTGATTGTAAGTACCTGGCTCTCTTCCATTCTCTAGAGTCTTAGCAAAATCTCGCATGGAGCTTCCCATAGCTATCGCCCTACCAAAACGATTGATATCAGAGTTATAGTCTGCGTAATCCTCGTTAAACTCTATGCCTGAGGACATTTGTAAAATATCTTTAATGGTCACTCCCTCGTAACCAGTCCCAATAAAATCAGAGAGATATTTGGTAATAGGATCATTCAAACTAGCAATACGACCTTCATCAAATGCAATTCCAATCAAGGCTGACAAAAATGATTTGGCAACAGACCAAGAGATATGGGGCTGCTCAGCAGAATTGCCTAGCCAATAATTTTCATAAACAATTTTGCCTTGATGCAACACAACCATGCCATCAGACTTAAAGTATTCCAACGCCTGTTCTAGATTATAGGTCTGACCGTCTAACTCATAGTTAACCGGAAGAGTCATAGGCCTTGAGTCAAATGAATGTTTTGTAATTGCTGCTGTTATTGGGGTGCTTGGAAACACTTTATTCATATTTAAAAAATTGTAGACAATTTTATCTTCGTCATAAAGATGAATCATTTTGTAAACACGTAAAGCCTTGGGGCCAAAGATAATAGCGGCTATAACTATTGCAACTAAGGCAGCTAGAATTATTTTCTGAATCATTGGAATTTATTGGAACATGGCGCGATCAAAGGCTTCAAGATACTCTGTGGAAATATCTTCAAGTTGTCTTTTGTAACCTTTGTGGGTAAAAATATAAAATTCTTTGTTTACGATGCCAGCAAATATTGCTTCTGCAGCCTCTAACGGAGAAATTGGAAAAGTATTCTGTGCGTCTTCCGCTGCTACTTCCAACATTGCAGCGGGATCAATTGAATTAGATGTAGAGGGCCTAGCAGGTTCATGTGAATCAAAAGTAGAGTTTACGATATTGGTGGTAACTTCTCCTGGGCAAACTATGCTGACCCCTACTGGAGATTGACTCATTTGAAGTTCAGCGCGGAGAGAAGTCATCAAGCCTCGAATGCCAAACTTTGAGGCGGAGTAAAGACCAAGCATCGGATAGGCAATAAAGCCAGATGTTGAGCATGTTGAGATAATATGGGACTCCTGACCAGATGCTTTCATTCTTGGAAGAAATGCATGAATACCATTAAAGCAACCACCCAGATTAATATTGATGAGCCAGTCATACATATCTCGATTGACTTCTTCTAGAGCAGCAGGGCCTAACACGCCTGCATTATTGAAAAGCAGGTCACAACCCTGAAAAGTTTCATAGGTTTGACTGGCTAAATTTTCAACTTCATCCAGGCTGCTCACATCGGTCACTCTTGCAATGGCTTCAACCCCACAGGCTTTTACCAATGCTAAAGTTTCGTTGAGGCCTTCTTCATTAATATCTGCTAAAACAACTCTCATGCCCGCCTTGGCTGCATGTTCTGCTATACCTCTTCCGATTCCACTGCCAGCACCAGTTACAACAGCAACCTTATTATTAAAATCCTTCATAAATATTACCTCTATTCACCTAGATCATAGCCGATGAGTGAGATTTTTTCTTGAATGAATCAAGAAATTTCTAGATTTATTTAAAGATAGGTTACTAAAAAATAAGAAGCAGGGATCACCATCAGCCAGATTATTAAAGCTAGTATTAGTGGCCTGCCACTAATCGCCTTAAATTCCTGGGCTTGAAACTGCGTGCCAATACAAAATAACCCGAGCATTAAAAAGCTTTGGCTCAATAATTTTAAGATCTCTAGAACCTCTCCGTGAAAGTTAAAAAGAGTGTTGATCGTAATGGCTAAAATAAAAAATAAGATAAAACGAGGAAATTTAGTTGCTTCTGTTTCACGATTAAATACCCAATTTGTAATCAGGATCAATGGAATAATCCAAATGGTTCTTCCAAGCTTTAAAGTAGCTGCAACCTGAGCTGATTCGTCGCTATAAGTAAGGGCTGAGCCTATGACTGAACTTGTGTCATGAATGGCTAGAGCTGACCAAGCACCAAATTGAAAGTTGGTCATCTCAAGGTAGTCACCCATCATTGGAAATACAACTATGGCTATAGCATTCAGCAAAAATACGATAGTCATGCCAACCATAAGTTCTTGTGGCTTTGCTTTAATAATTGGAGCAATGGCGGCCATGGCCGTGCCTCCGCAGATTGCGGCACCAGCAGACAACAAAAAAGCAATCCGTCTCTGGATCCCAAGGAGCTTTCCAAGAAGGAGACCAGTGAAGAAAGAAGAGATAACAAACAATGAGATCCAGGGGAGATAACTTGCACTTACGCTCCATGCATATGGGAGACTAATGGTGGCTCCCAAAATTACAATCCCAATTTGAAGTGGAGTGGTTCCTATGGTTCTTGAGATAAACGTTTTTTCTGGCTTAATCGTTAGAGCAAAGAGGATGCCAAGAAAAATAGATACCGCAGCATTGCCTAGGTATAAGGCAAAAGAAAAAAATAATAAAAAAATAACATAGGTCATTTCAAGCTACCTTCAAAAAATACTGAGTCAAATTTTATCTTATCCTCTTTGATCAGCTTGCAACAGATAAGGCCTTAGAATTACCTAATAACTTTTTTTCTTAATCTAATGCTTTCTGGCGTTACTTCAACTAACTCATCGTCTTCAATAAACTCAAGTGCTTGCTCCAAGGTATGAACTATATGAGGTGTCAGGATTAGATTTTCATCTGTGCCTGCAGCTCGGATATTATTTAATTGCTTGGCTTTAGTAGGATTCACTGGCAAGTCATTGTCGCGAGCATGCAGCCCAACAATCTGACCTTTATAGACGTCCAAGCCATGGCCAACAAACATTCTGCCGCGATTTTGCAAATTAAATAGGCCATAAGCTAATGTTTTTCCAGCAGTCATAGAATACATGACACCATTTTGACGCTTAGCAATCTCACCTTTTTTAGCAGGGCCATAGTGATCAAATATACTGGTAAGGATTCCACTGCCACTGGTCAAGGTTAAAAAACTTGAACGAAAACCAATCATGCCTCGGGAAGGAGCCATAAAGTCTAGTTTCATCCTGCCATTCTCGGTCACCACAATCGACTGAAGATCAGCCTTCCTGTTACCCATCTCCTCCATAATGGCACCTTGATGCTGCTCTTCAATGTCAATAACCACGATCTCAAAGGGCTCATGAATCTCGCCATCAACTTCTCGCTGAATCACTTGGGGCTTTGAGACAGCTAGCTCATAGTTTTCTCTTCTCATAGTTTCAATGAGAACGGAAAGATGCAACTCACCGCGCCCTGAAACTTTAAACTTATCTGCGCTTTCACCCTCTTCCACTCTTAAAGCAACATTGTGAATGAGCTCTTGCTCTAAACGATCTTTAATATTTCTTGAGGTGACATACTTTCCCTCTTGACCACAAAATGGTGAATCATTAACTTGAAAGACCATGCTCACAGTGGGCTCATCAACAGTCAAAGGAGGCATGGGATTAATGTGATCGGGATCGCACAGGGTGTCTGAGATGTTTAGAGCCTCAACCCCAGTAACGCAAATAATATCACCTGCCTTGGCTTCTTCAATCTCCACGCGCTCTAAGCCATGGTGCCCCAGCACTTGTAATATTTTTGCTTTTCTCTCTTTAAGATCTTTGTCAACCACCACAATTCTTTCATTAGGTTTAACAGATCCACCTGTGATTCTGCCGATTCCTATTACACCAACATAACTGTTACTGTCCAGCGCACTAATTTGCATTCTGAATGGGGCCTCTTCATCAACATCTGGTGCTGAGACCTTTTCTACGATCATATCAAGCAATGGTGTCATGTCCTCTGCTAAATCATCTGCTTCTAGACCTGCGAGCCCATTGAGCGCAGATGCGTATATGACATTAAAATCTAATTGCTCGTCTGTCGCACCAAGATTATCAAATAATTCAAATACTTGATCTAGAACCCAATGAGGTCTTGCTTCAGGTCGGTCAACCTTATTTACAACAAGAATAGGTTTTAGTCCCAGCTCAAATGCTTTTTGAGTAACAAATCGTGTTTGTGGCATTGGTCCATCTACAGCATCCACCAGCAATAAGACTGAGTCCACCATTGATAGCACTCTCTCAACCTCTCCACCAAAATCTGCATGGCCCGGTGTGTCGATGATATTAATTCGATGATCCTTCCAATTAATAGCTGTATTCTTTGCAAGAATAGTAATACCTCTTTCTTTCTCTTGATCATTGGAATCCATAATTCGATCAGTGGTCATACTCTTTCGATCAAGAGTGCCAGATTGCTGAAGTAACTTATCAACCAGTGTTGTTTTTCCATGATCTACATGGGCAATAATTGCTATATTTCTTAGTGTATTTTTATTCATGGTGACCTTAAATTGATGGGGATTATACGAGAAAAAGAGCAAAGGCATAGCCCAAGATGAAAGTTAATGTATATTTATATCTAATCTTTAATTGACCCAAGGCATCTAAGTCTATAACCTGCAGTCATCTGAACTCTCTCATCCCCTATTTTATTAAGAAAAAATGTTATTTAAAGAACTCGGTTTATCCGAACCAATATTAAGATCACTCGAAGAACTCAAGCACACAGAACCTTCTGAAATCCAACAACAAGCCATACCAGTCATCCTTGCAGGCAAGAACCTCATGGCTGCAGCTCAGACGGGAACAGGTAAGACTGGAAGCTTTGTTCTGCCGATCATCGAAATGCTTCAAGATAGAGCAAAACCTTATGGTAAGAATGTTCATGCTCTTGTGTTAACTCCAACCCGTGAGCTTGCAGCTCAAGTTAGAGAAAGCGTATACACATACGGTAAGTTCACTTCAATCACCTCCACTGCTGTATTTGGCGGGGCAAAAATATTCCCACAAAAATCTAAGCTAAAAAAAGGCGTAGATGTCTTGGTTGCAACTCCAGGGAGATTGCTAGATTTGGTTAATCAGAAAGCCGTTAAGCTAGATCAAGTGCAAATACTCGTCTTAGATGAGGCTGATCACATGCTAGACATGGGTTTCATACATGACATCAAAAAGATTATTGGCATGACTCCTCCAGAGAGACAAAATTTATTATTCTCAGCAACTTTTTCTCCAGAGATTAAAAAACTAGCTCAATCCTTGGGCAATGAGTTGGTTGAAATTAGCGCCCAATCACCGAACACTGCTGTTACTAAAATTAAACAGATCATTTACCACGTTGATAAAGGTAAAAAGAATGATTTGCTGGCTCACATGATTGAGGATGAGCAATGGGCACAAGCCTTGGTTTTCTCACGAACAAAGCATGGCTGCGAAAAAATTTCCAAACATCTGAATGCAGCAGGCATTCAAACTGGAACTATTCATGGTGATAAAACTCAAGGAGCAAGAACTAGGGCATTAAGAGAGTTTAAGGAAAAGGATGTGCGAATCTTAGTTGCAACTGATGTTGCTGCTCGAGGTATAGATATTAGTAACCTACCCTTTGTTGTGAATTTTGATATGCCAACTTACCCAAATGATTACATTCATAGGATTGGTCGAACAGGTCGAGCCGGGCAAGAAGGAACTGCCATCTCTTTAATGAGCGTTGATGAGCATAAATTTTTACGAGGCATTGAAGGACTCCTCAAAATTAAAATTGATCAAACCAGCCATGAAGCTTTCAAGCCAACTGATAAGCCTTCAAGTGGCGGTGGTGGTGATTCCAGATCAAGAAATCCAAGAGGCAGAAAACCTGCTTTCTCTAGAAATAACCGAAGCTCTGACAGCAAATCTGGAAATAGTTTCTCAAAACCTGGTGGAAGTGGCTCACGATCAAGTGGTGCTGGAAGACCTAGTGGCAATAGTGCTGGCAGACCTGGTGGAAGTGGTGCTGGAAGACCTGGTAGAAGTGGTGCTGGAAGACCTAGTGGCAGTAACGCCGGAAGACCTAGCGGCAATAGCGCTGGAAACCCTGGCGGCAATAAAAAAACAGGATCTAAAGCAAAAACACGCTGGAAAAAAACTTAATCCTTTACAATCTAGTTTAGAAATCTAGGTATGCTTTCCAGGATGCCAAGAAATATCTGTAAGCAATTCCTCTCCGGAGATTTTTGCATCATTTTCTATAGATGTAGCCATGACATCATTCCATCTATTTAAAAAACCGAACAAAGCAATTACACCCATAATTTCAACAATGTCCTCATCAGACCAGCATTCCTTGAGTTGCGATTCAACCTCAGGGGTAATATTCACAGGCACCGAACTTGCCTGTTGAGTAAAGCTTAAGGCTACTTTTTCAGCATCTGTGAAGCACTCTTGGTTTTGAAAGTCCCATACATTACTTAATCTATCGTGAGATGCGCCGTATCTCTCTGCTGCTCTAATGGTGTGCGCTTGGCAATATCTACACCCTGCAGTATTGCTGCTCACAAAAGCAATTAATCGTTTAAATTCTGGAGTTAATAGTCCGTGATTCTCCATCACGGCCATATTGAGCTGAACAAACGCCTTGGCTATAGAGGGCTGCCTTTGCATGGTCAAAACAGAATTAGGGCAAAATCCTAAGGTCTCATTAAAAAAATTGACTAGTTGCTTAGTCTCAGGATCAGCGATATTTTTTAAGGGGTCAATGAGTGGCATAAAATTACTTTATCATAATATTTTTATGGTCAAAGCTTCCCAAACTTAAAAATTTAAAATAGAATTATCTCAGCACCGATTTGAATTCAGCTTGCGGGTGCTTTATAAATTCAGCTAAATAGACGTTTTGGAAACCTATCTAGTAAAGCAGATGGGTTTTTTTTTGCCTGCCCAATTTTAAAATGGCTTGAGAGGTTTCCGAAATGACTAAAAAATTAAACAAAGACACTATTGCAACTAGGACTGGCTTAGAAACAGATTCTCAACATGGTGCGGTGGTCCCGCCCCTATATCTATCGTCAAACTTTGCTTTTAAGCAATTTGAAAAAGAACAGAAGTATGACTACACCAGATGCGGAAACCCAACCAGAGATATTCTAGCTGAAACCCTTGCTGAACTAGAAGAAGGCTTTGGAGGAACAATCACCAGCTCTGGCTTATCAGCCATTAACTTGGTAGCTAATCTACTGGGTGCTAATGATCATGTAATTTTGCCTCATGATTGTTATGGGGGAACCTTTAGATTGTTTTCTATGTTGCACGAAAAAAAAGCCTTAAGGGCTCATTTTGTTAACCAAAACGTACTTTCAGATTTTGAAAAATCAATCAAGAAAATTAAACCAAAATTAATCTGGATTGAGACCCCCTCGAACCCCTTGCTACAAAGCGTAGATATAAAAGCAATAGTTAAATTAGCTAAAATATCAAAAGCTCTAGTGGCGGCTGATAATACTTTTTTATCTCCAGCGCTTCAAAATCCTCTAGCGCTTGGAGCAGATATAGTCATGCATTCAACCACTAAGTATATTAATGGGCATTCAGATGTTGTTGGTGGAGCCGTGATTGCCAAAACCAGAAAACTGCACGATCAAATTCAGGAATGGGCCAATGCAACTGGCGTGGCTGGCGCTCCCTTTGATAGCTACTTAACGCTCAGAGGATTAAGAACTTTAAATCTTCGTATGAATACCCACGAGAGAAACGCAATGGGGCTTGCTGAAGTGTTATCAAATAATAAAAAAGTTGGGGCTGTATATTATCCTGGATTAGAAAGTCATCCCTCTCACTTGATCGCAAAAAAACAGCAAAAGGGGTTTGGTGGAATGTTAAGTTTCGAACTAAAAGGAGGCCTGCCTGCGGTAAGAAAATTTTTTAAAAATGTAGAGTTATTTTCTCTCGCAGAATCATTGGGGGGGTTTGAAAGTCTTGTTTGCCATCCTTACACCATGACTCATGCGCCCTTAACTGCCAAGGAAAAAAAGACTGCTGGAATTTCTGAGGGACTGATTAGAATCTCAGCCGGACTAGAGGATCTTGATGATTTAATTGATGGTCTAAGGACTGGATTAAAATAAGCATGATTTATATTATTCATGAAAATAAAGAATGGCTATCTCCTTTTGAGGAGGCTCTAATTGAGCTTGGCGCTCCTTATACTTTTTGGTATATCCCTGAGATGAATTTTAACTTACTGGATATTCCGCCAGAAGGTGTTTTTTACAATAGAATGAGCGCCTCATCTCACTCGAGAAACCATCGCTATGAGCCCGAGCTAGCGCTGGGCATCTTGGAGTGGCTAAAGCGTCACAATCGTAAAGTTGTTAATGGACCTCGCGCATTAGATCTAGAGATTAGTAAAATTAGACAGTACCAGGAATTAGAAAAGTGCAATATTAAAACTCCAGCTACATTTGCCAGTGTCAGAAAAAATACTCTCTTGGAAGGAGCTATGAAAATTAGCTTTCCATTAATATCAAAGCACAATAGAGCTGGAAAAGGCTTGGGTGTTTACAAGTTTGCTGACAAAGCATCCTTAGAAAAGTACATCAATAGTGACGAATTTGAAAGCTCTCCGGATGGCATTAACTTACTTCAACAATACATACAATCCCCAGATGAAACCATCATTAGAATGGAATTTGTTAATGCTAAGTTCTTATATGCCGTAGAAGTCGATACCTCAGAAGGCTTCGAGCTATGCCCATCAGATTCATGTCAGGTGGAATCAAACTGCCCTACTGGTGATTTTCAAAAATTTAGAATTCTAAAAGATTTTCAACTTTCCAACTTGTCTAGCTATGAAGAATTTTTAGCAGTTAATGACATTGGGATAGCTGGAATTGAAATCATCATAGATGCAACTGGGGAAGTTTGGACCTATGACGTTAACACTAATACAAATTACAATCCTCTAGCAGAGGAGCTAGCCGACATTAGTGCTCCTAAAGTTGTTGCAGAGTACTTAAAAAATCTAGATAACCAGCTCTAATTAATGCTTATTTTGATCATAAGACTGGTGTCGTCCCACAGAGAAGCTTCTTTTTGCAAGATGTTTGGTGGCCCTGCCAGTGACTCTTTTGCGCCAAAGTTGGTAAGAAGATCTCTTTAAATTGTCTCTCATGAGCTCTTTAACAGCTTGTTCGTTTAGACCAAATTGCACTTCAATCGCATCAAAAGGCGTTCTGTCTTCCCACGCCATCTCTATGATCCGGGAGGTATCTGATTCATTCATATTTCTATTATATTAGATATAAGGCTTGAGGAGATCATGAGATTAGTGAGCATCTTCACTGGCCTGGTTGAGCAAAGCAGCGTTTCCTCCAATGGCCACTGTATTGATTGATATAGTTCTTTCGTCTACGAATTGAATGAGGTAGTTTGGGCCCCCTGCTTTTAGACCGGTACCAGAAAGGTTTTTGCCCCCAAAGGGTTGAGTTTCGACGACCGCACCAACGATATCTCTATTAATATAAGTATTCCCTGCTGAGACAAGGCTCGCAGCGTGAATAGCCCTTGCATCTATCCTAGTATGAATTCCAAAAGTTAAAGCATAGCCCTTAGAATCAATATCTAATAAATCATTGTCTAGTGTAGACTCAGTAAACTTCATAATATGCAAGATAGGACCAAACTGCTCTTCAGTGAGTCCCTCCAGTGAGGCAATCTCAATAAGAGTGGGAGGTATCCATTGCTTATTCAAGGCGCTTGGAAGCTTGGATTGATAGATTAACAGTCCAGATGAATTAAATGTGTCCAGATAATCATAAAGCTTCTGAGCAGCCTCAAAGGTAATGATGGGACCCATGTCCACGCTAAAATTCTCTGGATTGCCAATGATCATTTCATCCATCATGCCTTTAAGCATGGTGATTAATTCATCATAAATTTTTTCATGGACTAGTAACAACCTTAATGCTGAACACCTCTGGCCTGCCGAGTTAAAAGCAGATCGCACAATGTCATCGCATGCACGCTCTATTAGAGCGCTGGAGTCTACTACCATAGAATTTAACCCCCCTGTTTCAGCGATCAAAGGAATAATCTTGCCTGGTTTCGCGGCAAGGGTTATATGAATATTTTTTGCGGTCTTCAGTGAGCCTGTGAAGACAACTAAATCAAGAGCTTGCGAAGAAAGGATTGCATTACCAACCTCACTGCCTCCCAGCAATACATGCAAAGCGTCTTGAGGCAATCCTGCTTGAAAAAATAAACTGAGTGCATGATAAGCCACTAAGGATGCATGCTCAGAAGGCTTGGCAATCACGGTATTACCAGTAACTAGAGCTGCTGCAATTTGCCCTAAGGTGATAGCAAGTGGAAAGTTCCATGGGCTAACGCATGCCACAACGCCTTTTGGGCAATATTCCAGTATGTTGTCTTCGCCTGTTGGACCTAGTTGTTTTGTATCAGCGATTAAGCTCTGTGATTGCTCGGCATAATATCTTAAGAAATCAATAGCCTCTCTAATTTCATCATGGGCATCTTGAATAGTTTTTCCAGCCTCATGCATCAGTAGATCAATAAATGTTGTTGATTGACCCTCAATGGAATTAGCCACTTGATTTAATAGTAAGGCTCGTTTCTCTAATGGGGTAGCACGCCAGTCTGAAGATACCCTGATGTTGAGATTAGTGATTTCTGCAGCGCTAGAGAATTCTACTGTGCCAATAGACGATTGATTGACGATCGAAGCTACCTGTTGGCTCTCGAATCTCTGGAGCTCTAGCGAGCTAATAGAAGAAGCATGAATGCCCTCTTGGGATAAAAGCCCTACATGACCGCTAACTCTATCAAGACACTCAGGTTCGCTTAAATCTAAACCCTTGGAATTAATTCTTGGTAAATATAGTTCTGCAGGCAATGGAATATTAGAAAGACGCTCCTGATCAAGCTTCTCCTTAATAGAATGAGCAGGATTTAGGGCTAGCTGACTTGCTGGAATCTTGGTGCTTAGGTATTGATTAATGAATGAGCTGTTCGCTCCATTCTCCAGCAATCTTCGGACCAAATAAGGCAACAGTTCCTTGTGTTTGCCAATGGGGCAATAGATGCTGGTCTGACTAAAATTATTAAAGGTCTCATCACAGGCAGAGTAAAGCAACTCTCCCATTCCGTAGAGCCGTTGAAATTCTATCTGTTCAGGCTGATTTGCTGCCAAGCTCATGATGGCTGCAATTGTATGAGCGTTATGAGTGGCAAAACATGACTGAAGATTTGGCGCATCAATTAAATGCTTTGCTGTAACCAAGTAGTTGATGTCTGTGAGCTTTTTATCAGTAAAAACAGGGTAGCCGTCCAATCCTTTGACTTGGGCATTTTTAATTTCGTAGTCCCAGTAGGCTCCCTTTACAAGCCGGACATGCATCTTTTCTCTTTGCTGAGTTAACTGCTCAAGACGCTCGATGACTTGCAGTGATCTTTTGCCATAAGCCTGGACAGCCAAACCCAGTTTTGGCCACGATTTCAACAAAGGATCTAAGGCTAGGTCTTCTATGAGTGAAAGGCTCAATGATAGTCGATCTTGCTCTTCTGCATCAATTGTCACTGGAACATCTTTTGCAGTAGCCTCAAGGATGAGATCCCTGACTTTTGGCAATAGAAAAGCTTTAACCTCTCTCGAATGCAAAGCATCATATTTCGAATAAAGAGCAGAGAGTTTAATTGAAATGCCGTTTGAAAGATTGTGAGCACTATTAATATGAGCTATAGAGTGAATGGCCTCAAGATAGGATCCAAAGTAGCTATCTGATTGAGATTGATTTCTTGAAGCTTCGCCCAACATGTCAAATGAACATCGGTGAGACTTTAACCAAGAAGAGCTTTCTAAGTCCTTGATATCTTGAGCACACACAAACTCTTTACTAAGAATTTGCATGGCCATTTGCACAGCTTCTCTGATAGAAGTTTCGCCAATTTTCTTGCCCAATAAAATCAGCCAGTAATTCTTTGGATTCGAAGAGGTTTGCAAGAACTTCTTAGAAAATTCTAAACCCCATGTGGCTGAATTTACTAGAAAACTTTCAGCTCTTCCTAGATGTTCCGCCCAGCTTGCTGAGGTAAGCTTTTCATTAATTAAACTATCTCTAGTAGTATTATCGGGAATTCGCATGAGCGACTCTGCCAAACACATTAATGCAATGCCTTCAGAGTTAGATAGCCCGTACTCTTCCATGAAAACATCGAGCTTGGTGCGTTTTTTTTTATTGGCTCTGCATAATTGAATGAGGGTTTCTGTGTTTTGAGCAATGGAGGGCTCTTGGAGAAATGCTGCTTGGGAGAGCAAAAATCTTGCTATCTCCTCTTCATTTTGGAACTTGTTTTTACTGCTAAAACTCATCAAGATATGTTATCACCTGTTTAGTTAGCAACCTCTTTCCAAACAAAGTATTTAGTCGCTATAAAAAAGCTGATCGCCATCCAAATCAAAATACCAATTGTGGTTAGATTAAAGCTTAGCAATGACGCTCCATCGTTAGATATGCCACGCAGACCTGAAACTATTACGCTTAACGGCAGTGCATGAGCAATGGGCTGAAGTAACTCATGCAATGCACTAATGGGAAAAAAGACACCCGATAAGATTAATTGAGGGAAAGTGGTCAAAGCAACAATGGGCCGAATAGCTTCTTGTGTCTTGGCAAGGCTGCCCAAGAAAAATCCTATACATAAAAAAATAAAAGTACCAATGATCACCATGCCATAGAGTGAAGCAAGGCTACCTGCAATCCTAATATCCAAAAGCGTAAGGGCTAACCCAAGAATAACGGAAATTTGAGTAAGGATAATTACCATTCTAGAGATAATAATTGCGACTATAAAATCTTTTGCTTGAATGGGTGTAACAAAAAGCCTCTTTAAAATCCCTCTTCTTCGATACTCAACAACATTAAACCCACTTCCAGCGATGCAAAGATTCATTAGCATGTATGCCAAAATACCTGGAAGCAAAAAATCTATATAACGCTGTGGTCGAGCTTGCACGTCCTCCACCTCTAAATTAAACATGGGCTCTATGCCCCTAATTTCTCTTTCAATCGATATCAGAGATCTATTTAATGTTTCCTCAATGGCTCCTGCTTGTCTCACCTGAGACGCATCAAGTAACAAGGTAATCTGAGTGCTATCTTCTTCTTGCTTAAAATTAGTAGGGATCAAGATGAGCGCTGTTTGATCGCCGTTGATTAATTCTTGCCTAAGGCTCTGTAGATCTCCCTGTGTAATTTCAAAGAGAGGCTCATCAATAACTAAATCTGAAAAATCAGCAGCAATTGTGCTTTGAGACTGATTGATCAGCCCCAGCTTGATTGGGTCTGGCTCGCCACTAGAAAATAAAAACACTCCAGTAAAGATTAAAGGAAATAGCAAAGTAAAAAAAATGGATTGTCTGTCCCTTAAAAATATCTTTAAAAAAACTTTTGCGAGATGGAGCTGTAAGGAGGTAAACATCTAGTCTCTCAGCGCATGGCCAGTTAAAGCGAGAAACACATCTTCAATATTCCCATGTAATTTAGCTTTTGGGGGCTCGGCAGCATGCTCTAAGATTAGATTCTGAGGTGTATTCTCGGCGATAATCTTCCCTTGATCCATAATGGCGATTCGGTCGCAGAGATACTCAGCCTCTTCCATGTTGTGTGTGGTGAGCACGATAGTCATTCCCGAGCTGTTCAAGTCTTTAACCAGCTGCCAAAGATTGCGTTTAGCCTGGGGATCAAGACCTGTTGTGGGCTCATCCAAGAAAAGGACCTTTGGGTTGTTTACCAAGGCACAAGCAATAGAGAATCGCTGTTTCTGTCCACCGGATAATGCCGCTGGTTTTGCAGAAGCTTTATCTTCCAAGTTCACTCTTGTTAGAAGCTCCAGAGGATTGGAATCTTGAGCATAAAGCTTGCCAAACAACAGGAGTAATTCTGAGAGACTCATTCGATCAAAATATTCATTGGCCTGCAATTGAACCCCAATAATTTTTTTAACTTGATGTGTATCTTTACTCACATCTAAGCCATCAATAGATGCTACTCATCCATCAATATCATTAAGACCTTCAAGCATCTCAAGGGTTGAGGTTTTGCCTGCTCCGTTAGGACCTAACAATCCATATATTTCTCCTGCTTGAATCTCAAAGCTAATGCCATCAACAGCATTAAAAAATTGATTCTTATGCTCAGAATGAGGATAGGTTTTTACAAGGCCTTGTGCTGAGATAATATTAATGTCTTATCTCACTTTTGCTTGTTGAAGTATTCATACAAAGGAAAGTCATATCGACTGGAGGCAGTAAATCGACCGTTATGAGTCCAGGGCTTGTAAGGTAATTTTTTAACTGGCTGGATCAGATCGCCCATAATAGTGACTCTCTGAATCACTCTCTCACCAATAAAATCATTCAAGACAAAATGCTGAGTGCAACGATTATCCCAAAGTGCTAAGGTTCCTTCCTTCCATTTATAGCGAACTGTAAAATCTGATTTTTTGACCCAATTTGTTAAAAAAGACAGGAGTGTATCGCTCTCTTCAATGCTCATCTCTACAATTCTTCTGGTGAAATGCTCATTTACATAGAGTGCATCTCCCTTGCCATCTGGGTGCTTGCGCACCACGGGATGAATCATCTGTTGCTCAGGGCGAAAATGAGGGGCTGCATCATGCAAAGCAGATAATCCCTTGCAAAGATCCTGTATGGGCTTGGATAAAGCAGCGAAAGCTTTCGATAGGTTAGTCCACATGGTATCTCCACCAACTTCTGGGCACTTGACCATGTGCAAAATAGACATCAAAGGCGGTGACTTTAAGAAGGTCATGTCTGTGTGCCATTCATCTGCCACTCCACCACTGGAGGCAGCTAGCTCAAAAATCTTAGGATGTTTCACGTTAGGATTAGCAATGTTTGGATGGCCTTCTAATTTACCGAACTTCTTTCCAAAAGCCACATGCTCATCAATAGTTGGAGATTGATCAGGCAGGAATAGAACTAAATGCTCAGCAAGAAGCCTCTTGATTATAGCAATTTCATTTTTTTTTAGAGTCCTGATAGATAGCCCGGTTAGCTCGCTTCCCAATGAGCCGCCTATTTTTTTTAGGCTCCAGTTTTCTGGGAGTAATATTTTTTTTGACATACCCAAGAATTATCAACCTTGTAGGTAAAAAGGCAAGAATTTAATTAGAGGTTACATCAACCAGAAATAGGAAGATGTTATGAAGAGGTTTATGCTGAGCGACGTTTTTTATTTCTATAAAAAATGAGTTCTTGAATCCAATTCTTTTTCGTTGCCTCATGCATTGAAGAATGTTTTTCAGAAATAATAATTCTCCCACCATCCATGTCCACTCTCAATGAATCTGTTTTCATCACTCGCCCATCTGCAAGATGGACTTCGCCAATCATCTGGCCAGTTGAGTCTTCTGGGTGTAAATTTGAGAATAATTCTACAAGCTCTTCTTTTGTCATTTTTTTTCCTTAAATACCTTTTTAGCAGTCTTGATAACGTTGTCAATTATACTGATTTCTTTTGCTTCGTATATATCCTAGGCAAAAAAAACCCAGCAAAAGCTGGGTCTAGTTAAATGATTGGTTAGATACTATTCTCCCCACATGCCAGCAAATTCAAATGCCACTGCTACCTCATCCCCAACAACCCATGCATCATGCCCTGGCTCAATGGCATAAGCATCACCAGCTGTATAACTAACCTCAGAGCCATCGTCATGCTTGCAGCACACAGTGCCTGAAATAATTACACCCAGATGTCCAGCTTGACAACTATCAGTTCCAACGACCGGCTTGACGTTATGCGACCAATGCCAACCTGGCTGAAGCGTCAAGCGGACCACTCTCTGCCCCCCTACTTTGACCGCTTCTATCAAGGCATTGTCAAAAGAATTATTTACATCTTCTGCGCTACTAAAACTCTTTACTTCTATTGAACTCATTCATCTCTCCTATTAATGGATAATATCTATAATGGATAATATCTAAAATACTATACCAATTATAAAGTCTTACATAATCTATTTTATTAACACTCTATCTCTTTGCCTATTTCTCATTGTAAAATGAAGCCTTATTAATAATTAATCGGAGATCATTATGAGAATTTTTCTAAGTTTGGCAATGCTATTTAGCTTTAGCGTTATTGCTCAAGAAAGCACGGAATATAAATATGAAGTAGAGGCAAATAAAGCTGAGTACTACATAGGAAGCTACAAAAAAGGTAAAAATGTAAATGATCTAGCCGCTTGGTATGGCAAGTTTGCTCAGTGGGCAGAAACAAAAGGCAGCACTTTTGACCAAATGTCTGTGGCCATACTAACGCCTTACTTTAGTTCAGATTTAGCCACGCATGATGTCATGTGGGTTAATAATACTCCTGGTCCTTTAGAACAATTTACTGGTCTACAGGAATGGGTAACTGATGGAATGCCTAAGTTAGGTAAATCTTTACCAGTTGTTAACACACAGGTTCTAGATACATGGCAGTGGGTAGTTTCAACCCCAACAAGCACTGAAGAAGGCACTCTAATGTATGCAACATACGCTGATTGCTCTTTAGAGGAAGGTTACGATATGAGACAGGTTTACGACATGTATAAAGATTTTGCAGTATTTGCTAAAGCACAGGGCGATACGCTTGGAAGAAAGCTGCTTGTTGTTGAATCAGGCGGACAGCTGCCAGAAGGCGTTGATTTTGTAAGGCTGATGTACTCTTCTTCCGTTACAGAAAGAGGCACTAATGCTGAATTGTACTATGACAAAATTGAAGGAAGCGAAGCGAGCAACAATCTGAAAGGTTTTTCATGCTCGAATGCACGCTCATACATTGGTCAATCAATGAGAGATTACAAATAGATTTTTAAATTTAAGATCTTAAAAAGGAGGTCTTTTGGCCTCCTTTTTTTATTGCTTCAAAAAACCATGCAATGGAATATCTATAGGACTCTAAAAGAAATTGACAGCCCATAGGGGGGTCGATGATATAGTGCTTCATGACTAAAAAACAGGCTAATAATCCATTACATGGCATCACTTTAGAGACTGCTGTCACTAGCCTTGTTGATTATTATGGCTGGGATGGACTTGCTAAACACATCGATATCAACTGCTTTAAAAGCAACCCTTCTATTAAATCTTCCTTGAAGTTTTTACGGAATACTCCCTGGGCTAGAGAGAAAGTTGAGAATTTGTATTTATTACAGGTAAGAAACTAGCTTAAGCTTGATTTAATTACACTGCTGTGGATTGTAGATGCCCTGATAACCTCTATTTAAAGAGGTTCACAAGAAATTGGTATCCCGTAGGGGAGTCGAACCCCTGTTGCCGAGATGAAAACCCGGTGTCCTAGGCCTCTAGACGAACGGGACTAGATTGCGGCAATTATAAAAGCTAAAACCCTATATTAAAAGACCAAAGTCTTATTTAATCTGTTTATTGACCGCCTTCAAAAACCCTCTTAAAAAATTGCCTTCCATTTGATCTGGATACAGGCGCCTAAACATTCTTTCCATGCGCGTGAGGATCTGCTTAGGGTTAGCGGGATCAATTAACTTAAGATTAAAAACAGTCTCATTAAAATGCTCAATCAAATGCGTAAGTTCCTCGGCGGTGTACTCAGGAAAATCTTGCCATGGTCCAATGGGTTTGCTCTGCGAGGCTTGGTATAACTCATAACAAACAACCTGCGTCGACATAGCAATATTTAAAACTGGGTACTCAGGGTCTGCTGGTATTATCAGGTGCTTATTTGATAGTTGCAGCTCCTCATTGGTCAGCCCCCTATCCTCTCGACCAAATAGAATGGAAACCTCGATCTTTTCTGCAGCCAACTGATTGATTTCTTGTGCTGCATCTTTTGCGGATGCCACTGGCCATTCAATGGTCCTCTCTCGAGCTGAGGTAGCAAAAATAACCTTAGAATTCTTAACAGCCTCATCAATGGTGCGAAATACTCTGGCTCCGTCTAAAACATTACCAGCATTACCTGCCAAGGCAGTAGCCTCGGGGTCGGGAAACTTTTTAGGATTGATAAGTGCGAGTTTGCTTAAACCCATATTTTTCATAGCTCTGGCCACCGAGCCAATGTTTCCCGGGTGAGAGGTTTCTACCAGGACGATCTGTACAAATTGATTAATAGGATTCATGGAACTATTATCATCATTTCCAGTACAATATGCGACATGTCAAAGCCTGCTTTATTAAACGTCGCCCTCATTGCTGCAAATATTGGAGCTGCTGAGCTCGAATTTGCTGTAAAAAAAGTGCATGTCCTAGATGTCATCAAAAAAGGTCCGACCGACTATGTGACCGAAGTCGATCGCAAGGTTGAAGATATCGTCTTTGAGGAAATCAAAAAATACTATCCTGAAGACAATTTTCTGGGCGAAGAATCAGGGCACGAAGTTAATAACTCTGACACAACCTGGGTCTTAGACCCCATCGACGGAACAACCAACTTCATTCATGGCTACCCACAATACTGTATCTCGCTAGCCTGCGTGGTCAATGGCCAAACGCAACATGCTGTCATCATTGATCCCACTCGAAGAGAAGAATTTAGTGCTTCTAGAGGTAAAGGAGCAGAGCTTAATGGGGAGCGCATTAGAGTCAGCAAGAGAGCGGGCATCAAAGATGCTCTACTCGGAAACACCTCTCACATTAACGAGTCTCAAAACTACTCATTTGATAACATCGCCGCTTTCAGAGCCCTGTATCAGCATGGTCTAACAATTAGACGGTCTGGATGCTCGGCTCTTGATTTGGCCTATGTTGCAGCAGGACGATTGGATGGTTTTTGGGCAAATGGCTTGTCAATATGGGATGTGGCTGCAGGACTTCTTATTGCTCAGGAAGCTGGAGCCTTGACCAGTAACTTTGTAGGCAACCCAGATGTCACTGACTCCGATCACTATCTTTGCGCATCACCTAAATGTTTTAAGCCCATGTTAGAGGCTATTCAGCCTAACTTTAAAATTAAAGAAGCCTAAGGCATCTCATCAAATTCAGCGCCCTCAGGCTCTGGGATAGCTAAATCATCTTGGGTAATGGACAAGCCTAGCAGCATGTTAGCAACGACGTAAATAGACGAATAAGTTCCAACCAAGACACCAATAATTAGCGCCTCACTAAACCCTCTAATCATTTCACCACCAAAGAAAAATAAGGCAAAGAGCACTAGCAAAGTTGTTAAAGAGGTAATCAAAGTTCTAGATAGTGTTTGATTGATGGATCGATTAACAATCTCTTCAGGTTCAAATCCCCTCTCGCCTCTAAAATTTTCTCTAATTCTATCTGAGACAACAATGGTGTCATTCAAGGAGTAGCCAATCACTGCAAGCAATGCAGCTAAAACAGTTAAATCAAAATCCCAAGCAAACAATGAGAAAAGCCCAAGGATGATTACTACATCGTGAGCTAGGGCTGTCACCGCACCTAATGCAAATTTGTATTGAAATCTAAAAGCCACATAAAGTAAGATCATTCCAAGCGCCACCAGCATGCCCAGCCCACCTTGATCTCTTAACTCAGAACCAACCTGAGGCCCAACAAACTCGATTCTTTGGAGCTCTAATGAAGAATCATCTGCTTGTAAGAAAGCAAAGATGGTATCGCCAATTTGACTGCTGCCATCCTTGTCTGCCACTTTAATTAACACGTCTGTGTTGGAGCCAAAATTAACAACCTGGAAATCATCAAAGCCATTGCTGGACATGAGATCCCTGATCTCATTAAGGTCTGCAGCTTCGGAATAGGACACTTCAATCAAAGTCCCGCCACTAAAATCTAACCCAAGATTTAGACCTCTAAGACCTAGAGACAAAATGGACAAGACCAACAAAGACAAAGAGACAATGGTCGCTATCTTGCGATAGCTCATAAAAGGAATATTAAGGTTTGTCATACTCTGAGCTCCTGAATATTCTTGTTCCCATACATAAGGTTAATAATTGCTCTGGTACCCATAATAGCTGTGAACATGGATGTAATGATTCCAATAGACAAGGTGATGGCAAAACCTTTGATAGGCCCTGTGCCAATAGCATAAAGGACAATGGAAGCTATCAAGGTTGTAACATTGGCATCAAAAATTGTAACAAAGGCTCTAGAAAATCCTTCTTGAATAGCTGTTTGAGGATCTTTGCCCTCTGCTAACTCTTCTCTAATGCGAGAAAAAATCAGCTCATTGGCATCAACCGCCATGCCAATGGTTAAGACAATACCTGCAATACCTGGAAGGGTGAGTGTTGCTCCAAGTAGCGACATAAAACCAGTAATTAGAACAACATTGGCAAACAATGCAATATTCGCAGCCAAACCAAACCAACGGTAGTAAAACAACATGAATGCAATAACAGATAGCAAACCAATGATGATGGAGCGAACGCCCAGCTCAATGTTTTCTTTTCCAAGACTTGGTCCCACTGTCCTTTCTTCAACAAACTTCATCGGGGCTGCTAAAGCACCAGCTCTCAGTAATAAAGCCAGCTCGCTGGCTTCTTGTGGCGATCCAACGCCTGTGATTCTAAAGCTGGTTCCAAGAACTGCTTGAACCGTTGCCAGGCTAATAATACTTTTTTCAATGTAAGAGGTTTGCTCGATGAGCTCATCACCATTCTCATCGACCGTAAGAACAGACTTATTTTTTCTTTCAACAAATAAAACACCCAGCTTTCTCCCAATGTTTCCACTGGTGGCTTTTTGCATGGCTCGTCCGCCCTGCATATCAAGGGAAATATTAACTTGAGCAAATCCACTCTCATCAAACCCTGAACTAGCGTTAGTAACTCTCTCACCAGCCACTATGACATTTTTTTCTAGGTAGGCTGCTCCCATTCTTTCGTCTTGATAATCAAACTCTTCCTTGCGTAAACGTGAGGTCGTGGATGCGGCTTCGAGTCTAAACTCCAGGTTGGCAGTTTTACCAATGATTTTCTTAGCGGCAGTTGTGTCCTGAACGCCTGGTAACTCAACCACAATTCTGCTGCTGCCTTGACGCTGAACAATGGGTTCAGATACGCCGAGCTCATTTACCCTGTTACGCAAAGTCATTAAATTTTGACCCACCGCATAATCTCTAATCTCTTTGATCGCTGATTGTGAGTAAGCAAGGGATACTCTGTTACGAATGGTGCTTGGTTGCAGGTCATATAGAGCAGTTCCTACCGCAGTGATGTTGTCATCACCAAAAATCTTTAAGGCTTTGTTGTAATCCTCATCGCCCACAAATTCAAAAATTAGTTGCTTGTCTTTCTTTTGAGAGCTTTCAACACTAATGCGGTCGTCCCTAAATCTTTTCCTATACTGATTGAGCAGCGAATCTAAGCGATTATCCAGAGCGCTTTCGATGTCAACCTCTAAGAGAAAATGAACGCCCCCCGATAAGTCTAACCCTAGCTTGAGTGGTCCCCCTCCAATATCTCTTAACCACTGTGGTGTTGAAGGCTCCAAGTTGAGTGCAACAATCGCCCTATCTAGCAAAATCCTTTGCAAAGCAGACTTGGCAGCTAGCTGATCATCAAAGGATGAGAACTTAGCAACAATATTATTATCTTTTAGACCTATAGACTCTGAGTTAATGTTTGTTGAAGCAAGAATCTCTGTCACCTGATCTAACAGAGGCTGATCAGCGGATTTCCCGGAATCTGTGTATGCAATTTGAATCGCAGGTTTAGCAGGGTAAAGATTTGGCAATGAATAGATGACCCCAATGGCTAGCACCATTAAAATAAAAGCGTGGGTTCCTGCTGAAAATCTATTCATAAAAAACTCTTAGTCTATTGAAGCAATGGTGCCTTTGGGTAAGGTGTTAGCTATAGCTGTTTTTTGAAGTTTAAAAGTAATGTTCTCACTTACCTCAATTGAAACATAAGGGCCCTTAATCTCTTTAATACGACCAATGATTCCTCCAGCTGCTACAACCTCATCGCCTTTCTCAAGCTCATCCATCATTGCCTGTAAAGCCTTCATACGCTTTTGCTGAGGCCTAATAGTCATAAAATACATGAGGGCTAAAAACCCTATAAAAAATACTAAAACAGGATCTGGTAAATACCAGGGTAATTGAGCTTGTGATTCGTTCATAAAATCTCCCTAGAATAAATGGGGTGGTACTTCTAAATGACGCTTATTATAAAAGTCTTTTATGAACTTAGCGAATGAATCTGACGCAATAGATTCACGAATATCTTTCATCAAGGACTGATAGTAATAAATGTTATGGAAGCTATTCAGGATGGAGCCAAGCATTTCATTTGTTTTATCCAGATGGTTTAAATACGCTTGTGAATAGTTTTGGCATACCTTGCAGCCACAATCAGGATCCACGGGATCTTCATTAGCTTTACTAGGAGCATTTCTAATATTAAGAGCCCCATAAGATGTGATTAATTGTCCATTGCGAGCATTGCGAGTTGGCAGTACACAATCAAACATATCAATGCCGTAAAAAACCGCCTCCACAATATCCTCAGGTTTTCCAACCCCCATTAAATAATGCGGCTTGTCTGCTGGAAGATGAGGTGCAAGAGCATGGAGAATTCTAGTCTTATCGTCCTTGGGTTCTCCCACACTCAAACCGCCCACGGCAATGCCATCAAAGCCAATCTTGCTGAGGCCTGATAACGACTCCAGCCTTAGGTCCTCGTACATGCCACCTTGCACAATCCCAAAGAGCGCTGAATCTGATTGATGTGCATCTCTAGATCTGTGAGCCCATCGCATGGAAAGTTCCATAGATTTTCGTGCAACCTCATGCTCAGATGGATACGGCGTACACTCATCTAGCACCATCACAATGTCTGATCCCAGATTCGCCTGAATTCTCATGGAGTCCTCAGGGCTCATAAAGTGTTTCTTGCCATCGTATGGTGACTGAAAAGCAATGCCCTCCTCGGTGAGCTTGGCTAAATTGCCTAAACTCCAGACCTGAAAGCCACCTGAGTCAGTTAAGATGGGTTTATCCCAGTTTGAGAATTTATGCAGGCCTCCTAAATTCTTAACTAGCTCATCTCCTGGGCGAAGCATTAAGTGGTAAGTATTACCAAGGATGATTTCTGCTCCAGTCTCCAAGAGATTATCTACCTCTAAAGCCTTAACAGTTCCATTAGTTCCCACAGGCATAAAAGCTGGAGTTTGGATATTTCCTCTCGAAAATTGCAGCTCACCTCTTCGAGCAAAGCCATCGGTTGCTGAAATATTAAATTTCATATTTCTTTAGTAGCATGGCATCGCCATAAGACAGAAAACGATACTCTTGATCTACGGCTAACTGATAGAGATCAATCATTTTTTCATACCCAATAAAGGCAGCGACCAGCATTAACAATGAAGATTTAGGTAAATGAAAATTGGTGATCATGAGGTCCACCACTTTAAACTTATAACCCGGATAAATAAATAGCTGAGTCTCACCAGAGAACGGTTGCAACCCTTTCTGACAAGCTGTCTCCAAGGCTCTTACAGAGGTTGTGCCTACCGCTATGATCCTGCCTCCTCGAGCTTTAGTCTCTTTAACCTGCTCAATTAAATGAGCATCTACCTCAATTAACTCTTTGTGAATTTGGTGATCCGTGATGACTTCAGCTTGAACAGGTTGAAAAGTACCTGCTCCCACCTGAAGATTTACATACCCAAGATTCACGCCTTTACTCTGAATCTCCTCAAGCAATTGGGCATCAAAATGCATCCCAGCTGTAGGTGCAGCAACAGATTCTTTGCGTTCACTATTTGCATAAATAGTTTCATATCGCTCTTTATCAATTGTTTCTGCTGAGCGCTGCATATATGGCGGCAACGGTATCTCACCATATGATTCAAAGATCTCGTGCGGGTCTAAAGACCAATCTAAAATAAAAAAATTATCCTGACGCCCAATAACAATAGCTGAGAATTCTTTGGCGTCATAAAAGAACATTAATTTAGCCTGTTCTTTGGGTGCTCTAGAGGATTTTATTTGAACGAGAGTTTGTTGACTAGTTAAAAACCTTTCAAGAAAAATTTCTACTTTTCCACCTGTGCTCTTTTCGCCAAAAAGGCGCGCCGGAATGACTGAGGTTTGATTCACAACCAGTAAGTCGCCCTCCTCCATGTAAGAAGGAACGTCTTTAAAATGCTCATGCTTAATCTCATCCATACAAGCAAGCAACCTTGAATCCACACGGTTTTTCGAGGGGTATTGTGCAATCAAGTGCTCGGGAAGATCGTAATTGAATTTTTCAGTTTTCATGCAAGGAGATCATTCTAAAAGATGTTCTTCTCAGCTACAATGCGAATCAAGCCCCATTGGCGGAATTGGTAGACGCGCGCGATTCAAAATCGCGTTCCTTCGGGAGTACCTGTTCGACTCAGGTATGGGGCACCAATCCTAAAACAAGATACAAATTGTTTAAGGGCTAAGTTTTTGTAAAATCAATAATATCAAGTAAAGTCTCCAAAGATGCATAACTTAAATTCTTACAATCGAATCGTGATAAAGATTGGCTCAGCGGTGGTAGTAGACCCTAGAGGCAAAATTAATCATTTATTTTTAGCTAATTTAGCCAAGGATATTGCGTGGCTCAAAAAAAAACAGAAAGAAGTGATAGTGGTCTCATCAGGAGCTATAGCATTGGGGAGGAAAAATATTGCACTTCCAATGGCCTCATCTCTTGCTGAATCTCAAGCACTTGCGGCGCATGGGCAAATTGAACTCATGATTGCATGGAAAAAGCATCTAAATAAACACAGCATTCATGTCGGGCAAATGTTGCTGACACCCAGGGAGACTGAGTTAAAAATCTCTTCAGACAATGCCAAGCAAACCATCGCTAAGCTCTTGGAGGTAGGATGTCTCCCAGTCATTAATGAGAACGATAGCACCGCAACTGATGAGATTAAATTTGGTGACAATGATTTATTGGCTGCAAAAATTTCGAAGCTTTTTAAAGCAGATTTACTGGTTGTTCTATCCAGTGTTGATGGTCTGTATTCATCAGAATCTGATGTAAAAAATAATAACGCCCTGGGTTTAATAAGAGAGGTCTCGAAGATTACTCCTAAGATTAAAAGCATGGGTGGTCAGGCCAGCGGCTCGGGCAAGGGTGGAATGATATCCAAGATTGAAGCTGCTGACATATGTTTTAAAAATAAATGTGACATGGTAATAACCTCTGGCAATAAAAAGAAACCAATTTCAGGTTTAAATGCTAGAGCAAGGGCTACTTGGTTCGTAAAAAAATGAACGTTGACTTGAAACAGCAACTCTATGAAATGGGCGAGCAGGCCAAAAAAGCGAGCTCTATTCTCAACACCTCCTCCTCCGTTCAAAAGAATAGTTTTTTTGATTTTGCAATTTTAGAAATAAAGACAAGCTCAAGCTTCATACTTGAGGCTAATGCCCAAGAAATTGCACAAGCCCAAAAGAATGGAAAAGATGACGCTTTTATTGATCGCCTAACCCTTAATCATGAGCGCCTAGCTGCGATGTGCGCAACATTAAAGGAAATAAAGCTCTTTGATGAGCCTGTAGGAAAAGTTTTAGCAAACTGGGATAGGCCTAATGGCTTAAATATCTCAAGAGTCTCCACCCCTCTAGGAGTGATAGGGTTGATTTTTGAGAGTCGGCCTAACGTTGCATGCGATGCAGGTGCATTGTGCTTGAAATCAGGAAATGCTGTAATTTTAAGAAGTGGCAAAGATGGTCTCAAGTCAGCTTCGGCTATCGTGGATGCACTGAGAAAGGCTCTAATTAAAGCTAATCTGCCTAAAAATTCTATTCAAATCGTCCCTTCAGAAAGTAGAGAAGCGGCCACTTTGATGCTTGAAGGTTTAAACAGTGCCATCGATGTAATAGTACCAAGAGGTGGTAAAAGCTTAGTTGCAGAGGTGAAGAGGTCAGCAAAAGTTCCAGTTTTCGGCCATTTAGAAGGTATTTGTCATGTCTATGTGGATCAGCATGCGAATCAAGTAAAGGCACTAGCCATTTGCATTAATGCCAAAATGAGAAGAACGGGAATTTGTGGAGCGGCTGAAACAATTTTGATTCACCAGGGTATTGCTGATGGGTTTGGCTTGCAGTTAATTTGTGAACTAAAATCACTGGATTGTGAAATTCGTGGCTGCGATAACATCAGAGCATTAGATGCATCTATTATTCCTGCCATCGAGGATGATTGGTCAACTGAATATCTCGCACCCATTATCAGCATTAAGGTTGTGAGCGATGTTAGAGAAGCAGTTGATCATATTAACCAATATAGTACTGGGCACACAGAATCTATTGTGAGTGAAAACAAAGAGACTCAAGAGGTATTCACCTCATCAATCGATAGTGCCATTCTAATGATTAACGCCTCCACGCAATTTGCTGACGGTGGTGAGTTTGGCTTGGGAGGTGAGATAGGTATTGCGACTGGAAAATTTCATGCAAGAGGCCCTGTGGGAATAGATCAGCTGACAAGCTTTAAATATATTGTGTCTGGCAATGGCCAAATAAGAGATTAATCTTCCTCATCTAGGCTAAAAAATTACAGCTAAGAAAAGTTAAATATAAATATCAAATCTGGTGGTCTTACCGGAAACTTGATAGTTGATTCCTGTTGCAAATGCTTCAGCTTTTATAGGCCTTTTAACGATCATTTTTTTTACTGGCATAAGCTGCAAGACTTCAAAATCTTTTTGAGGGTCATTCTGCAACATCTCTGTTTCTAAAATCTTAGCTAAATAGTCCATCTGCCCTGAGCCTAGTGCAGTTTTCTTGGGTGCTGGATACATGGGATCAAAATAAATAACATCAAAATTACTTGCCTCTGCTGTAAAAGTACAAGCATTGCCTTGAGTTAAAGTGAGGTTATCTAAGAGGTTTGCATAAGAATCTCCACTTCTGCTTAATGCATCTTGCAGCAATAAATATAGCAACTTGCTTTGCTCAACCGCGGTCACTTGATGGCCTAAACTGAGAAATAACAAGGTATCCTGAAGCAATCCTGCGGTGCAATCTAGAATGTTTAGGGGCTTATCTGATTTTCCGAGAGCTTTTTTAATTAGTTTTTCATGATCTGCTCGTTTTAGCCTCCAGCCACTAGAGCCTGAAGTAAAATCTATGTGAAATTTATTTGATGCCCTTGCGTCGGGATGAAAGAAAGATAAGCCTGAGCTGCCTAACTCTAAAAAAGCTCCTGGAAAATCATTGCGACTAGGCAATGCATCCAGCCCTATTGAGCTAGCAAGAATTTCTGCATGTGATTTATCAGTCTCTGTGGTATAAAAAAAACTACAGTTCATAAAAGCAATAATACTAAGCCCAGTCCCAGTCGATAAATCACAAATGGAGTCATTCCAATTCTTTCAACAAATTGCAAGAAGATCTTGATGGTTAAAAAAGCAATTAAGGCAGAAGCTAAAAACCCAGTCAGTAAAATTACCAAGTCGTCTGCAGTTAAAATAAAAGCATCTTTGAGCACCATCAGGACAAGGGCACCAAGAATTGTTGGGATGCTTAATAGAAAAGCAAATTTAGATGAGTCCTTGATGTTTAGGCCGACCAGCAAAGCGCCAGTCATTGCCATACCTGATCTTGAGGCACCAGGAAAAATAGCTAAAGCCTGCAGACAACCAATGGCAAGGGCAGCCCCAAGGGTTAAGCCCAACAGGCTCTTGTTCTGAGATGAAAATTTAAAGGCAAACAGCAGGAGACCAGCAAAGACTAGGTTGGCCCAAGCAATAGATTCAATGCTGCTGTTTCTTGATTCAATTAAATCTGAGGAGATCAGACCCACAAAGACGATTGGCAGTGTCGCAATAATTAAGTATAGGCCAAGATTAAAATCTTCTAGGTTGCGACCATGCGTCCAAGGCAGCCATGCGCGAATCAGTCTTATTAAGTCATCTTTAAAATAAACTAGAACTGCGGCCAAGGTTCCCCCATGCACAGCAATATCAAAGATCAATCCAAAATCCTTGGTTCCAAATAACAATGATGGAAAAAGTAGATGGGCAGAACTGGAAACTGGTAAAAATTCTGTTAACCCCTGGATACAGGCTAAGAGTAAAGCTAGAAAAAAGTCATGGATCATTTTTTCTGATACTCGGGCGTCTTGAGGTACACAGGATTTGCCAGCTCAGGGTCAAAAGTTTTGCCTGTCTCAAGCTCAATCTTTGCTAATGCTGCCACTGATTCTGCACCAGCCTGAGCTAAAGCAAGATAGCGTGAGTGACTGTCTATGGTCTGAGACCAGCCGGAGCCAATAAAATAAGAGGAGCTGTTGGATTGATAAGCATCTAATTCTTCGAAGCTCGTAACTAATTCTTGACCCACGCTCTCAATGCCGGTCAATGACTTGGTGAAGACTCCAAAATAACTTTCATTCTGATCGGCCTCTAGAGCAACCAGAATCTCAGCTTCATCCTCATCGATCCATTGGGCGGCCTCGTGTGCCAGCGCTTTTAAATTAGAGATGGGGATTAATGGTAAATTTTTAACGACCGCTATAGGTTTTAAAAATGATGCTGTAATTCTTAATGCAGTGTATGAACCTGGCCCTTGAGCAAAGGCTAGAGCATCCAAAGAATCAAAATCAGTGGTAGTGTCAAAGTCAATTCTAGAAAAAAGCTCGCCCCACTCTGGCCTTAACTTCCTTTCATGTGTTTGTGTAAAAGTATTGATTTCATCGCCTGCTAACAGGGCAATGGAGGAGTAAGTCCCACTGATATCCAGGGCCAAAATTTTCATGAGCTAGAAATGTTTCTTGATTGCCTCAAAGACTTTCTGAACCTCCATGGAGCCATCTACCTTGACATAATTCAATGAATTGTCAGTTGATTTCTCCTGATAGTACTCAACCAATGGCTTGGTTTCCTCATGATAAACATTTAAACGATGCTTCACAGTGTCCGGTAAATCATCTTCTCGTTGGATCAGGGGCTCACCGGTTTCGTCATCAAGCCCATCATGTCTAGGTGGTTGATAAATAAGATGGTAATTTCTACCTGAACCAGGATGTACTCTTCTACCAGACATTCGATTAACAATAATTTCATCAACGACATTAATTTCAATAACATGGGTAAACTCAATATTATTTTGCACGCACAAGTCAGCTTGTCCTGCGGTTCTGATGCAGCCATCAAATAAAAATCCTGAACCACAATCTGGCTGAGAGATTCTATCTGAAATGAGTTCGATAATAATTTCATCAGACACTAAACTGCCTGATTTCATAACACTGCTCACTTTTTGACCCAATTCATTGCCTGAGGCAATGGCTGCCCGAAGCATGTCACCAGTGCTAATTTTGGGAATGTTTAATGAGCTGCAGATTAGGTCAGCTTGAGTGCCTTTTCCAGCCCCGGGAGGGCCAATAAGTAATAGTTTTTTCATACTTCCAATATTGCAAATGCTATTAGGTAGTTACTGTCATCGGACAGACTAACATGGGATTTAGTGATGCCCAAGTCTCTAGCATAAGATTTTACCTCTTTTGAGAAGACTATCTCTGGTTTGCCAGAATCATCTCTTAATATCTGAATCGCTTGAGGAAAAATTGGTTTTCGAAATCCTGTTCCAAAGGCTTTTGCTATAGCTTCTTTTGCAGCAAATTGCTTCCCAAGATAGTACAGCCCTTGCTCTTGTTTAAGATCTTTAAATTGAGCCAGCTCGTCTGGTCCCAGTATCTTCTGGGCGAAAGCCAGGGGAGATTTCATCGCCTGTATGCGACCTAAATCTACCAAGTCTGTTCCGATGCCAAATATCATATTTTAATTTTTTTAAAAAATTCCCTGCTGCTCAATTCTCTGCCATCCAGGCAAGCTGTAATAGCAGCCTGCGAGAGCTGCTTTAATTTTAACTTATCAATACTCACAAGATCACGATTCTTGATTGAATAAATTTCATCTGCTGTAAAGCCAAAATCATCACTTGAAGGGTAGAATCCTCTCTCGGGCTTGTAAGAGTAAACCAAAGAATCTTTAAATTCAGAATTCTCGTTCATGTCAGTCTCAAAATTGATGCCATAACCCAGGACATCAAGAAGGTCTAGCTCAAAGATACGCAAGGCTGATTCATTGATGGCATCTGAGCGGGCAAGATCCACAAAAGTACTATACAGTTGATACAACTCAAGATTAGCCAAACCCTTCGGCAGCAGCCTAATCATTAGCTCATTTACATACAGATATGTGTATAAATCATGAGGGCCCTTAGCAGACTGGGATAGATAATTAGAATCAATTTGAGTCAGAGTTTTCATCTCTGATTTGCCTGTTACCATTATCTTTAGAGCTGAAAAAGGTAGCAAATGACCAAAAAACTTAGACCGAGGGTTTTTTGCTCCCTTGGCAACAATAGACACTTTTCCTGAAGACTCTGAAAATATATCTGCGATGATGGAAGTATCACCAAACGACCTGGCGTGCAGAAGGAAGCAAGGCTCCCAGCTATGAGGAGTCATGGTTGCTGCCCACGCCCAGACTACTTAGGTACTGCGCATCATTATTCCAATTCTTATTAACTTTCACAAAAGTTTTTAACATCACTTTTTTATTAAGCATCTTCTCTAACTCGAGGCGAGTTTGCTGCCCAATTCTTTTCAGGTTAGATCCCTGATGGCCGATCACTATACTTTTCTGGCTATCTCGAGCAACGTAAATAATCACACCAATTGAAAGCATTTTCTCTTCCATGGCTTTCGTTTCCACAACCACATAAGTCTCATGAGGCAATTCATCCCCAAGAGATCTGATAATTTTTTCTCTCACAAGCTCGCTGATAAAAAAGTTATCAGGCATTTCTTTCTCTTCAGCTTCGGCTGGATAGAGATGATTATTTTCTGGGAGAGCTTGTTTAATACAACCTAATAAGTCATCAATTCCTTCATTCTTAAGAGCAGAGATGGGCACGTAATCAAGAAAAGAATACTGAGCATCTATCTCTTGGATGATCGGCAGTAACTCATTTTTATTTTGCACCTGATCAACTTTATTAAAGACGCAAATAGCATTGGCCTTGGTATCAATAATCTTCTGAAGCACTTCTCTGTCTTGCTCTTGAAGAGAGGCCCGTTGAATTAAAAATAGTACCAAATCAGAGTCCTCTATCACGCTTAATGCTGAATGATTAAGAACTTTGTTCAATGTTTTTTTCGCTTGCATATGAATGCCAGGCGTATCAAGAAAAATCATCTGGTGCGCCTCATCTGTTTTGACGCCTAGAATATTATTTCGGGTGGTTTGTGATTTTCTAGAGGTAATTGAGATTTTTTTATCGAGGATGGTATTAATCAGAGTTGATTTACCCACATTGGGTTTTCCAACGATAGAGATATAGCCACAGAAAGTTTTCTTCATGATTGCCCCAAGCTTTGTAGAGCTAATTGAGCTGCTTTTTGCTCTGCTTCTTTTTTTATGTCTGCGGATGCTGAGAAGATCTTACCTGCAAGACTCACTTCACAATAAAAATGAGTGCCTTCCTCGTTGGACGTAACTTGGTATTGAGGAAGACCCTGATTCATGGCTTGCAATGCTTCTTGCAGCAAAGATTTCGCATCTTTGAACTCATCTGTTTCGTCTAGCGAAGCAAGCTTGTAGCTAAATATGTTCAAGACAAAGGTTTTGGCTTCCTCTGAACCAAGATCAATAAATACAGCACCAACGCAAGCTTCAAGAGTCCCTGCATAGATAGAATGTTTGTGTGTCTCGTCAAGGTTCTCTGTGCCCTTTGAAACTTGCAGTTGAGTTTTACACTCCAATTGCAAAAAAATCTCAGAAAGAGACTGGGTGTTGACCAGCGAGGCGCGCATTTGAGTTAAGACCCCCTCATCTAGATCAGGAAATTTATTAAAAAGGTATTCTGACATTACTATTTCAAGTACTGCGTCACCAAGAAATTCAAGCCGCTCATTGTTCCGTGTTCTTGAAACGCTTTTATGAACAAGGGCTTGTTTAAAACTCAGCAATTCGGTGTATGCGCTGCTAATCTGAATTGCGCTACTCATACCAGTTAATTGATGAATCCTGTCCTGCCAAATGTTGGCAAACAAGCCCAACATTCCCAAGTCATCCATATCAACTCTCCTGTTCCCATAAAATTCTCTCGAGGAACAAACCCCCAGTAACGAGAATCACTGGAGTTATCTCGATTATCACCCATGACAAAATATTGATTGGCTGGGACAGAGAATTCCTCTGGGTAGGATGCGCTGCCACCCTGAAGCCTAATGACTCTTTGAGAATTTTGAAATACTTCCTCCAGCAAAGTTTCCTGGCCATTCACAGCAATGAGCTTTTGATCAATAGGGTTACCGTTTACATATAATTTTTTATTAATGTATCGGATGGTATCACCGGGCTTTCCAATTAAGCGTTTGATGTAGGGAACATTTATATGTGGGGGGATAAACACAACAACGTCTCCATACTCTGGATCTGCAGCAAAAGCAAAAGGCTCACCCACTCTATTCACCTTTAAGCCATAACTATGTTTATTGACTAGGATGAAATCTCCAACTTGAAGACCAGGGATCATGGATCCGGATGGTATTTGATATGGTTCATACATGAAGGTTCTTAAAATAAAGATAAAGAAGACAGGCAAAAACCATCCCTTGCCTGTAGTAATAAGCAGGTTATTTTTCTTGATCATACCTGCGATAAGGATGATCAGACAGATGATTGACCCGAGTAATAATACAATGCCCAAATCACCAGCATTGACAAAAATTCTATAAATACCTAGCAATGCTGCTAAAAAGCCTACAGTGTAAATTGTTTGCTGAATTGGCTCTGTGAGAGTATCTGCTAGAACCTTGTGAATCCATAATCCTATTAAGAAACCCACAGAGAGCAAGGCAATAATAAACACTGGATCACTGAACACTACTTCTCTCCTGAATTAAAATAGTTTAAAAATGCCTCTTGGGGAATTGACACTCTTCCAAATTGCTTCATCTTTTTCTTGCCTTCTTTTTGCTTTTCTAATAATTTCTTTTTACGACTGATATCACCGCCATAACACTTGGCTGTAACATTTTTTCTTAACGCCTTAACTGTTTCGCGTGAAATAATCTTAGAGCCCAGCGCCACTTGAATGGGGATATCAAACATTTGCCTGGGGATAAGTTTTTGTAGGTTTTTAG
>Ga0115546_1000213_pt1 | contig 41125 bp, 30 predicted proteins | sample COGITO_mtgs_1004_FD_87186 | JGI IMG/M metagenome (GOLD analysis project Ga0115546, IMG submission 87186) | Pelagic marine microbial communities from North Sea - COGITO_mtgs_100413 | ecosystem: Environmental > Aquatic > Marine > Epipelagic | place: Germany:Helgoland, sampling site Kabeltonne...
CACTAGAAAATTTGAGAGCATTTTTTTACATTTAATCTTTTTCAAATAATTCTTGAAGTTCTTTGCGACCTTCACCTGATACTTCGATTAATTTTTCAAGGTTATCTTTATATTTGACTGCTTCTGCCAGCATCTGCTCGTCATGAATTCTAAACATATCAATTTTTTCTAACGCCTGCCCTTCGGTATAGCCTATTTCTTGTAGCGCCAAGGCAGCAGCTTGAAGACTACTTTCAAAGGTTTCCCGAATGATATTTCTGATGCCGGCAGCATAAAGCTGATAAGCATGAGTCCGATTTCGAGCTCTTGCAATAATCTTAGTGTTTGGAAAATATTCGCCGATCAATTTTGCTATATGAATAGTCATTTCTGGATTATCTATAGCGATTACGATGAGTTTTGCATGATCTATTCCGGCAGCTCTTAAAAGATCTATTCTTGAAGCGTCACCATAGAAAATTTTATTACCAAACCGTCTTATAAAGTCAACATGAGACGCATCTTTGTCCAGCGCAGTGAAAGGTACGTGACTTGCTGACAATAATCGACCAATAATCTGCCCAAAACGGCCAAATCCGGCGATAATAACTTCCGGTTCATCGTGATCGATGGAATCATAACCATGACTTTCATCTACTTTTTTAGGCTTAGCAACAAAACGCTTCACTAAAAGTGCTATTGGAACTGTAAAAAGCATGGAGAATGCAATAATAAGATTGACTTGCTGACTCAACTCAATTGAAAGTAAGCCTTGTCCTGTTGCTTGAGACAAGATAACAAAACCAAATTCGCCACCTTGGCATAACATCACACCTAAAAATAAACTTTCTCGCATAGAAAATTTTTGCACTCTTAATAAGCAAACAACCACTAAGGTTTTGATCCCCATAAGCGCCAAAGCACCGCCCAAAATAAGGAAAGGCTTCTCAAGAAAGAGCGCCATATTCATTTGCATACCGACCGCAATAAAAAACAATCCAAGCAATATACCTTTGAAAGGCTCTATATCTGTTTCCAGTTGATGCCTAAATTTTGAATTTGCGAGTAATAAACCGGCAATAAAGGCGCCCAGCCCCATAGAAAGTCCAGCTTGGATCATGAGCTCCGCAACACCTACCACAATCAAGAGCGAGGCTGCTGTCATCACCTCTCTGTTGCCATAGTGTGAAATAATTCGAAGCAAAGGATTAAGCGCAAATTTACCAAATAAAATAACCGACATTAAAACAGCGACACTAAACAGTATATCTCCAGAAGAAGCGGTGCCTTCCGAGCTCAAACTACCGACGAAAAAAAGAATTGGTACTACAGCAATATCTTGCAGTAGTAAAATAGAAAAGCCTTGGCGACCTAATGGTGTTGGCAGAATTTCATACTCGGCCATTAATTGTATAGCAAAGGCTGTGGATGATAGCCCAAGCGTTAATGCTAAAATTAAGGATAGATTCCAAGAATCAGTAACAAAGAACAAACCAAGGCACAGCAATCCTGCTGATATTAATAACTGACCAGAGCCAGTAAATCCTACGCTACGTCGCATTTCCCAAAGTTTACGTGGCGCTATCTCTAATCCAATAAGAAACAGTAACATAATAACGCCAAATTCGGCCAAAGTCAGAAGCTGCTCTGTCTCAGAAATTATTTTAAGCCCACTAGGGCCAATAATAATACCTGCCACAAGATAACCAAGAATAGCGCCCAGTCCGAGTTTTCTAAATAAAGGAACACAAATCACAGCAGCTGATAAATACACAATCGTGCTTTGAATCCATTCTGGGTGAGGCATGCTTAGGTCTCCATTGAGCGATAATTTTAGTTAAAATAAATAACATAAGTTGAGCCTAACCCAATATTTAAATTTGGTACTTATCAAAGCAACATACGACGAGAATCACTGAGAAGTTTTACCAAATATTGCCCAAATCGTGCAGCATCAGCTCCATCTATAACTCGATGATCATAAGATAAGGCCAGAGGCAATACGAGCCTAGGTTTGAAATCTGTACCAGTCCAAACTGGTTGAATTTTAGCTCTAGACACTCCTAATATAGCAACCTCTGGCCAATTTACAATTGGCGTGAATGCAGTTCCACCAATGCCTCCCAAAGAACTAATGGAAAAACAGCCGCCTTGCATCTCTCTTGGAGCGAGCTTTTTATCTCGAGCTTTAGCGCTAAGCTCTCCTAATTGCTGCGCGATCTCAACAACTGATAATTGATCCGCGTTTTTAATAACCGGCACTACAAGACCAAAGGGCGTGTCAGCTGCAAAACCTATATGGCAATAATTTTTTTGGATAAGAGTTTTGCCATCTGAGTGAAGCGATGAATTAAATTTAGGGAATACTTTGAGAGCTAAGGTACTCGCTTTAATCATAAATGCAAGCATGGTAATTTTGATGCCATTTTCTTTATATTCAGCACCCAAGCTTTTTCGAAACTCTTCTAAATCAGTAATATCGGCCTCATCAAATTGAGTTACATGGGGAATATTGACCCATGCTCTATGAAGATTTTTGGCACTCATATTTTGTATTTTAGTCAGAGGTATTTCTTTTATATCACCAAATTGGCTAAAATCCACGCTTGGAAGCGCAGCTAAGCCAGCTGTTGGTTCTTGATTTATGTGTTGTCTTGTCAATTCAATTTTTATAAACTGATGAATATCTTCTTTTAAAATTCGACCTCGAGGCCCAGTTGGAGATACCTTGCTAAGTATAACGCCGAGTTCATTGGCTAATCTTCTCACTGCAGGGCCAGCGTGCACTGCAGTTGATACATTGACGTCCAAGCCTAAATTATTTGATGTAGTTGCAATCGTTGCTTTTTCATTCAATGATGACTTAGTGCTTGATGCTTTTTTTGCACCTGAATCAGGCGCAGCGTCTGTGTCTAATACCGCCTGTTCTGATGTCATTTCAGTATTAGGCTCAACTGTACTCTGTGACGAAGGTGATTGACTATTCTGATCTACAGTTAAAACAACAAGTGCGTCACCCTCACTTACAGAGTCACCTACATTAAGGTTATATTGAACCAAAATACCGTCCACTTCAGATGGTACTTCAATAGTTGCTTTAGCAGATTCTAAAACAACTAAAGTTTGATCTTTTTTAACTTGGTCGCCCGGTTTCAAACTTAATTCTATAACGTCAGCAGCATCACCACCTATATCTGGAATGTTGAATGCTTGATCCGCATCTTGAGGTATAGAATCAGCTTGTGTTGACTTATCCTGTGGTTTCTGATTACTCTTATCTTTAACTATTGGTTTATTGGCCTTGTCAGCCACTTTCTCATCAGCGTCGTCTAAAGTTAAAAGTAAATCACCCTTATTTAATGACTGACCTACCTTGACGTGAATTTTTGAAACTGTTCCAGCGCTAGGTGCTGGAACTTCCAATGATGCTTTTGCTGATTCGACAACAACTAGGGAATCCTCAACTTTAACTTGATCTCCTACTTTGACCAATATTTCTGCTAGGTCTACTGGGTCGTCTGATCCCATGTCTGGAACTAATACATCAGCCATTCAAGATTTCCTTTTTGCTTCACTTACTATAATTACTCAAAAAATACAGGTCCTAACACGTGCTTATAGGTCACGCATATTGTGGATCAAGTTTATTTGGATCGATATTGAAACGTGTAATTGCTTCTTGAACTTTTGTTCGTCCTATTGCGCCTTTATCCGCTAAAGCGTTTAGAGAAGCAACGACGATAAAATATCGATCAACTTCAAAATGGTGTCTTAGCTTTTCTCGACTATCACTTCGGCCGAAGCCGTCTGTTCCCAATGCTGTAAAATGATTTCTTACGAAGGGTCGAATTTGATCTGAATGAATTTTCATATAATCAGTTACAGCGATCACAGGTACCTTCGGCGAATTGTTGAGACATTCGCTTACATAAGCCGTCTTTCGAGTTTCAACTGGGTTGAGCATGTTCCATCGATCAACACTGAGTCCTTCTCTACGCAACTCGGTGTAGCTTGTAACGCTCCAGAGATCCGACTCTACGCCGTATACATCTTTTAAAATATCTGCAGCAGCCTCCACTTCTTGTAAAATAGAGCCGGATCCAAGCAAATGTACTCGAGTTTTTGAATCAAATTCTGCAGCGCGCAGCTTATACATACCTTTTATAATGCCTTCTTCACAACCTACAGGTATCTCTGGATGCTCGTAATTTTCGTTCAACGTTGTAATATAATAAAAGACATTCTCTTTATCTTCTATCATTCGTTTCAAACCCTTGTGAACAATAACAGCCAATTCATAATTGTAGGCCGGATCATACGCGACGCAGTTAGGGATAGTCGAGGCTAAAACGTGAGAATGACCGTCTTGATGCTGTAACCCCTCGCCATTTAATGTCGTGCGACCGGAAGTACCGCCTATTAAAAAGCCTCTTGCTTGCATATCGCCAGCCGCCCAAGCTAAGTCACCAATACGCTGAAACCCAAACATTGAATAATAAATATAAAAAGGGATCATGCAAACACCATAGGACGCATAAGCTGTAGCAGCAGCAATCCATGATGACATTGCACCAGCTTCATTGATACCTTCTTCTAATATTCGGCCTTTTTGATCTTCCCTGTAGTACATAACACTGCCAGAGTCTTCAGGCTTGTAAAGCTGACCAACGCTTGAGTAAATACCGAGTTGACGGAACATACCCTCCATGCCGAAAGTTCGCGCTTCATCTGGCACAATAGGCACGACTCGGTCGCCAATATCTTGCTGTTTAATCAAGGATGCCATTATTCGAACTGCGCCCATTGTCGTTGAGATTTTTCTATTATTACTACCCTCAAGTAACGGGCCAAATATTCCAATGTCTGGTATTTTTAAGTTTTCTTCTTTGATTTTTCGCAGAGGAAGATAGCCACCAAGCGCTCTACGCCGATCATGCAAATATCTCATTTCACTAGAATCGTCGGCAGGACGATAATAAGGCAGCTTAGGAAGTTCATCGTCATTAATGGGAATGTTAAACTTATCTCGAAATTCTTTAAGGCTCTCAAGATCTAACTTTTTAATCTGATGAGTTTTATTCTGTGCCTCACCCGAACCAGTACCATAGCCTTTAACAGTTTTAGCTAAAATAACTGTAGGCTGCCCAGTATGATTAACTGCTTGATGATAAGCTGCGTAGACTTTATAAGGGTCGTGACCACCTCTATTAAGATTGGTAATATCCTCATCTGAGAAATCTTTCACAAGCTCGGCTAATTCTGGGTATTTATTAAAAAAGTGCTCTCGAGTATAAGCTCCTCCATGAGTTTTGAAAGCTTGAAACTCACCGTCGACACACTCCTCCATTCTCTTTCGAAGGACACCTGTCTTATCACGCTCGAACAGTTGATCCCAGAGACGACCCCAAACCACTTTAATAACATTCCAACCAGCGCCTCTAAAGACTGACTCAAGTTCTTGAATAATTTTACCATTGCCTCTAACCGGACCATCGAGACGTTGTAAATTGCAATTCACCACAAAAATCAAGTTGTCGAGCTTTTCACGGCCAGCTAATGATATAGCGCCAAGGCTTTCAGGCTCATCGGTTTCGCCATCACCTAAAAATGCCCAAACTTTTTGATTGGGATTAGACACTAACGATTGATGCTGCATATATTTAGCAAATCTTGCTTGATAAATAGCTTGTATGGGCCCCAAACCCATAGAAACTGTTGGAAATTGCCAGAAATCGGGCATTAACCAAGGATGAGGATACGATGATAAACCCTTGCCATCAACTTCTCGTCTAAAATTATCAAGCTGCTGCTCACTTAATCGGCCTTCTAAGAATGCTCGTGCATAAATTCCAGGTGAACTGTGGCCCTGAAAATAGATAAGGTCACCAGCTGTGGTGTCTGTTTGTGCTTTAAAAAAATGATTAAAGCCGATTTCACAAAGAGTTGCGCTCGATGCATAGGTCGAAATATGCCCGCCAAGCTCATCGTCATTGTCGTTAGCACGCATGACCATGGCGAGCGCATTCCAACGAATGATCGAACGAATACGCCTTTCTATAAACTGGTCACCAGGCAAACGAGGTTCGTTCTCTCGTCGAATTGTATTCATGTATGGAGTCGTTAAATTTTTAAGATTAATACCGCTCGAACGAGCTGATTCCGTTAGTTTTTCAAGTAAATAATAAGCTCTATCGGATCCTTCTCGCTCTAGTAAGGATTCAAAAGCAGCCATCCATTCCTTGGTTTCCTGAGCATCATCGTCGCCGTAATAATTTTCTATAGTCATACATTTCCTCGAGACCTAAGGTTTTAATGTCCCTTCACTGTCAATACATTTCGTAGCGACAACGTGAAAAGAGCCTGCTGCTGCGAAAGTTTGGCAGTGATCTTAACAAATTTATTGTTCAGATCACACTCATTTGGGCTTAATAGTACCATATCCGAATACCAAAGTTAAAGAGAGTTGCAGGCGCCAATCATTGGAGCTCGCCCATTTTATTCAAGTGACTAAGTATAGACCTTATCGCTCTAAGCCATAATAATTTGAAGATCAAAAACAGTCTTAGGTATACAGTTTTAAATTGGACGTTTATACTCTGTTTCTCAAGAACACCGTCAATATACTGAAACCAAAAAGCTGGCCAATAGAGACTCCTATTATGAAGATGGACAATTTTGCATTTAATCAAGGGCTTTTAAAATTCATTCAGTCTTCGCCTACAGCCTTTCATTGCACGCTCACAATGACATCGGTACTTGATCAAGCGGGTTTCGAGCGTCTTGATGAAAAACAGGCATGGACTCTTGAACTCGGTGGTCGTTATTATGTGGTTCGAAATGAAAGTAGCTTAGTGGCATTTCAGATGAGTGAACGCTTTGATATTACAGACGGCTTTCGTTTAGTTGGTGCTCATACAGATAGCCCTTGTTTGAAGCTACGACCGAAATCTCTGTATTGTAAAGAAGGTTATTTGCAATTTAATATAGAGGTGTATGGTGGTGCATTGCTTTCCACATGGTTCGATCGAGATCTTGGATTAGCAGGTAAAGTTTGGTTTATTGAAAAAAACACCGGTGAACTTACTTCAGATCTTATTACCATTCAAAAACCTGTTGCCTATATTCCAAGTTTGGCCATACATCTTGACCGAGAGGCCAATATCAATAAAACTATTAATGCTCAAACTGACTTAAATCCGATCGTTGGATTAAGCTTCGAAGATCAGCAAGATTGCTATGATTTTGATGATTTACTCAACTCTGCGCTTAGTGATAACGGTCATGATGTAGAGACAGTATTAGACTATGATTTAACTTTATTTAACTTACAAGAGCCTGCATTAATTGGTGCCAATCATGATTTTATTGCCTCGGCAAGGCTGGATAATCAGCTTAGCTGCTATACAGGGTTACTTGCGCTTTTAAGTGCTGATACAGATCTCTCGTGTATGCTAGTGTGCAGCGATCACGAGGAAGTCGGTAGTAGAAGTGCTGTTGGGGCTGATAGCGAATTTGTTACCACAATTTTTCAAAGAATTTGTGAAAATGCGACTAAATGCGGCCAGCTTATGGCAAATTCTATGATGTTAAGTACAGACAATGCGCACGCAGTTCATCCAAATTTTGCAAATAAGCATGATCCGATGCATAAGCCAAAAATGAACGGTGGTATTGTTATTAAAACAAATGCCAACCAACGGTACGCTTCTTCAAGCGAAACTCAGTCAATTTTTAAAGCGATCTGCTTGAAAAATGATATTCCAATTCAGTATTATTCTCACAGAAATGACATGCCCTGTGGTTCTACAATTGGACCTATATGTTCTGCTAAGCTTGGCGTACGAACATTAGATATTGGGGTTCCGACGCTTGCCATGCATTCTACCCGTGAACTTGCTGGCAGTAATGATGCCTACTCGCTCTATCTGGCTTTGCAGCTTTATTTTAATACTCTTAATTTATAATTTTACTTTGATGCATGTTGACTTGGCTTTTCACGAGCTGCCATCAATGCTTCAAAAGCCTTATTGTAGAGATCTTCATGAGTCATACTTGGCATAGGTAAAGTCGATGCGACGCCCATGAATACCTTGAGCTGACCATCTTGACCAAGGTCCAGTCCGTGAAGATGGCCTAACAATGATTCTGCCAACTTCCGCGAGTTAGCAATATCCGTGTTTGACAATAGAACCCCAAAAGTATAGTCATCAATCTTACCAACTAGGTCGCCTGGCCGGCGTGAATATCGTTGAAGTTCTGTTAATACTTTCTCGAGTTGGCCATGCTCTGTTAATTTTTGAACACTCGCTTCTAAGGCAATTAAGATTAAGGACACACTTTGACGTGCGCGAAAGGCTCGACGCCATTCATTGGTAAAAAAACGCATAAAACTCGTATTATTTGCAAGACCTGTATATTTATCAAGAACGACTAACTGTCTTGCTCGCTCAGTTTCTTTAGGCGCTTGAGCTATCTTATTAAGCTGAACTGGCGCGCAAAATTGTAAGAACTGACGTCGTTGCATGTCTTCTCGCCAAAGCCACAATGCTAGCGAGGCTGCAAACCCCATAAATAGCATTGCAGTAGTGTTTAAATCTAGTTGATAGATTAAGCATAAGACACCCAAAGTGGTAGTCATGGCGCAAAAGGTTGGTAGTTCAATTGGTGCTCTGCCTGACATAATTATAAATATTAAACTCAGCACTAAATACGGGGCGCCACTTTGCTCAAACTGCATGGTAACCAGTAAACTCAAGCTTGCCATTGTAAAAACAATATACACCTGAGAAAAATTAAAAAACGACTTTGAATTTCTAAAGAGAATGCCTGCCACCAACAAAAAAGCGCTCGGTAACAATATCTGCAACTGTATAATAGTTGCGCCTGAGAACCACGCGTAAACTCCAAAAAAAAGCAACAATGCAGCGCTGAAAATATAAGCGTCAGTGAAAAAACGAATATGATTCTGACGTTCTTGTATTTTGTAAGATTTTTCCAAACTATTTGGAAAGCGATTGACGATAAAAGCGTGGCTTGCTAGTGCCTTTGAAATATAACGATCTTGTTCGATATCAGCGATTAAATCATCGTTTTCAATCACGATTGAACTTCTCCCGTCGTTTGTTTTAACTTCTGACATATTCATAAAGCGTCCTTTTTGCCTGATTCTTTCGTGACTAAGTGAATATCTTGTATGCTCAGTATTGTTTTATTAATGTTCGCATCTTCTTTAAAGTGAGACCAGTCTTTCGTTTTAAGCATATGCAATACCTCTGTAAACGTTTTGGGCGAGCTAAACAAGTAACCCTGACCTAATTGCCCCCCCATTTTGGTCACTGCATAAAGCTGCTCTGGCGTCTCAATCCCTTCAACAACGTTACTCATACCTAGACCATTTGCTAATGAAATAATAGCCACAATTATAGCAATTGCATTTTTATCGGCTGGCACACGATTTAAAAATTCTTGATCAATTTTTAACGTATCAAAAGGGAATCGTGCTAAATAGCTGAATGACGAATAACCAGTTCCAAAATCATCAAGCGCAATTTGTACGCCAATATCTTTAAGGGTTTTCAGCATCTTTAATGCGTGCTGTACATTTTTCATAATAATGCTTTCAGTAATTTCTAATTCGAGCTTTTGTGGATCAATTTTTGCATCATGAATAACGCTACTCACAAGGTCGGTAAATTTTCCTTGAGAGAACTGCCGAGCAGAAATATTAAGCGCCATGGACACATTATCGTAGCCTTGCTCCTCTAATTTTTTTAAGTCTGCGCAGGCTTGTTCTAGAACAAATAATCCGAGCTCTTCAATTAAGCCTGTTTCTTCTGCAATTGTGATAAAGTCGTTTGGTGGAATTAAGCCTTTGGTTGGATGTTGCCAGCGTATTAAAGCTTCGAAACCAGACACCTTGAGATTTTTTAAATTTAATTTCGGTTGATATACCAAAAAAAAGTCTTTGTTCTGTATGCTTGTCCTTAGATCCTTTTCAAGCTCTATTCGTGCTCGTGCTTGGGTCATCATGTCCTTGTTAAAGAATACGCACTTCTTCTCTTCTTGTTGTTTCGCGTAATTAACTGCTGCAAGCGCAGCATCTATCAATGCGGATAGAGATGCAAGTTCAATAGATAAACAGGCAACACCCATAGTGGCGGAGAGAAAAATACTTGTTCCATGTATTGTAAAAGGTTCAGCTACCAAAAGCTGGATATTTTCACAAAGTTCCGTCAATGCATTTTGATTTGATGATGGATTAGTAAAAAATACGAATGAATTGCTGTCAACACGAGCCACTACGTCCGCTCGTTTTCGACGATGCCCCACTATGATATTTTCATCGAAAATTTGAAACTTATTAGCTAAATATTTAGTTTGGCCTGCTCTATTAAGTCGATTGCCAACTCTCCTCATAAGTTCGTCGCCAATATCTTGGCCAAACGAATCATTCACGCGAGAAAAATGATTCAAGCTTAGGCAAATAACTGCGAATGGCATTTGATCACTGGCAAGCGTTCTATAACGCTTGTCCCAAAACTCTTTGAGAAATGCTCGGTTTGGTAGCATAGTTAAACTATCGTAAAAAGCCATTTCGTAGATTTTTTGTTCCGCTTTTTTCCGCTCAGTTATATCTTGAACTGTACCTATTGCTCGAACATATCGCCCGCCATCAGATTCAAAAATACCGCCTTGGTGATTCAAAATTCGCTCTTCACCAGTGACTAGTCTCACTCGATGCTGTATTGAAAAAGACGTGCGATTTTCTAAAAGATCACCAAAAGCTTTTGCGACAAGAGTTAGATCGTTTGGTTCAATATGAGCCAATAAATCTGAATAACACTTTGGCGGTGTTCTATTGTTATCGGCAGCGATATCCCAGCCAAGTAGTTTTGCACTATATGGCTCTATGTCTATCTGGTTCTCCTCCATATCGAGCGACCAATATCCAAGCTTCGCTAAATGTTGTGCCTGGACCAGCGACGTTTGCTGTTGCATAAAGTGACGTAAGGTGTAAAAATTTCGAAGCATGTATTTAACACGATGAGCCAGGAGCAAATAATTAATAGGTTTTGAGATAAAATCCGTAGCGCCTGCTTCATATGCTTGATTAACTGACTCCACTTCATCATTAGCGGTCATCACAAGGATGGGCACCAAGGGTAAGCCACCCTCTCCACGAATGTACTCGCAGACTTGGTAACCATTCATAAAAGGCAAATTAACATCAACTAAAAATGCATCTGGATGATATTTTGTAAGCAATTCAGGCAATGCCTGAGGTGTTTCAATGCAAACTACGTTAAAACCCTGGCTTGTCAATAAATCTTCAGCTGCTAAGCGTATTGTAGGGTCATCATCAATAACTAAAAGCGATGCGCTTTTATGAGTGTTTACATCATTTACTGAAATGTCCAAATTTGGGTCCGTCCGAAGTCTACTACCAAGTGCACGAGAAGAAGTTAATACGTCTTTCTTGAAGGTTAGGCTTAAAAGCGCAGGCTCGCAAGAACGACAGTAAACCCGATAGCCTGGGCTATAGTAGAATTTACTCATCCACGCTACAATAAAACCATCGTGTATTATCTTTTACTACTATTTAGAGTTTACTCAGAGGATTTCAAAGTACATATGAATCTATTAACTTACACAATGTTCTCGGAACTTAATTTGTCGGTGTTAGCTCGATCAATTATACGACTAGGCCAAACTGTCACTTATAGCGCAGTTTTGAGCGTGGGTGTTTGGTCGCAATGTCAAGCCTCTCTAGAAGTCATCGCCCCTGAAGCTGTACACTCTCGAGTTTTAAAATCTATTACTCAAAGCCTTAATTTTGACCATTTTAAGCAAATTGAACTGAATGACAGCTTTTCTAAAATAATTTTTACTCATTATTTGGAAACATTAGACCCGTTAAAATTACATTTTTCTAAAATTGATATAGACGAATTGCAAAAATATGAGCTTTACTTTGATGACTTAATTCGAGCCGGCAACTTAGATATTCCATTTAAAATTTTCAATCTTTATCATAATCGTTCAGAGCAGCGATACACCTATATGCTTTCGAGATTAAATGATAACGAGTTTTTGGATTTTACGACTCAAGAAACGCTGATTATTGATCGCGAATCAAACCCTTGGCCTAAAGACATGAAGGCGTTACATATACTTTGGAATAAACAACTAAAGGAAGCGGCGCTGCGCTTGGAACTCACTGACAAAGATGAGAAAGAAATTCGCACACTATTAAAAAGTCGATTTGAAGCTAAGTTAAACTATCTATCTCAGACCAACTCGGAAGATGTGTTTCAAGGCTTCATGAACGCAGTTACTGAACTGTATGATCCACACACTCAATACTTATCTCCAAGAGCTTCTGATAATTTCAATATTAATATGTCATTGTCTTTGGAGGGTATAGGGGCTGTTTTACAGACTGAAGATGAATACACTAAAGTTGTTAGGCTAGTTGCTGGAGGCCCGGCCGATCAAAATGGCTCTATAAAGCCGCTTGATAAAATCGTAGCGGTTGGCGCAAAAGAAGATGATTTGACAAACATTATAGGGTGGCGAATTGATGAAGTTGTAGCACTTATTCGAGGGCCAAAAGGCACGCCAGTATTTCTAGAAGTACAAAGTGCACAGGGAAAGTCCCCAATCAGTAAAGTGATTAAGATTACCCGAAATACTGTTAAATTAGAAGATCAAGCGGCTCGAAGTGATATATTAAAGCTTGACCGTAACGGTACAAAATATAAGCTTGGCATTTTGGAAATTCCAGCTTTTTATGCGGACTTTTCTGGGCGAAGTAAAGGTAACACAAATTACCGTCGAGTTTCTGATGACGTAGAGAAAATTTTAAAATCAACTCAGATGAATGACGTTGATGGTTTGGTGATTGACCTAAGATCAAATGGTGGCGGATCATTACAAGAAGCAAACCGCCTTATAGGTTTATTTCTTAAAACTGGACCAACCGTACAGATTAAAAATACTCGAGAACAGATAAGCCTTAATAGAGACTCTGATTCAAAATTAGTTTTCGATAAACCTCTAGTCGTGTTAATTGATAGACTAAGTGCATCTGCTTCAGAAATTTTTGCTGGGGCCATTCAAGATTATCAAAGAGGCATCGTTGTTGGTTCTAGAAGTTTTGGAAAAGGCACAGTGCAAGTGCTACGAACTTTAGATCATGGCCAATTAAAAATGACCCATGCAAAGTTTTATCGAATCTCTGGTGCGTCAAATCAACATCAAGGCATTGTGCCGGATATTGAGATGGTGTCTGCCTACGATCCTGCACAAGTTGGCGAAAGCGCGCTTGACAATGCGCTACCTTGGGACACTATCCCCCCAGCCCAATTCAAACCCTACTATCAATTAAAAACCATAATTCCTGAACTTTATAGGCTTCACCAACAACGAATAAAGACAAACTTTGATTATACTTATTTAACCAAAGAAACCAAAATACTCCAAGACATGCAGAATGAAAAAGCACTTATTCTCAATAAAAAACAACGGCAGCTCGAAATTGCGGAATTGGAAGGTAAACGATTAGGGCTTGAAAATGAAAGAAGACAGCAAAAAAAGTTGCCTCTTCTTAAAAATTACAGCGATCTGGAGTCACAAGAATCTGCATCGAAAGAAAACGCTGCAAAATCTATCATTACACCAGATGACGTTATTTTGCTTGAATCAAGCGAAGTGTTAGCGGATATGATTGATTCATATCATAACAAAATGCTATCTGAAAACAAGAACACTGAAACTGGTAATAATCTTTTTGATTTTTTTGAAGAGATTCTCAATTGATTTATTCTTAATAGATTTTATCTTTGGCCATTATACAAACGACCAAGGATAATGATCTTACTTTAGAGCTGACGATCTTGCTTTGCTTTTTCTACTAAAAAGTCAATGACTTTTAATAAATCTTCAGTTGATCCAGCATCCTGCACGCTTGTTTTCCACTGGCTATTTACAACAATAGTTGGTACAGAACGTAACTTGTAACTTGCAAATAATTTATTTGCGGCACTTGCCTTTTGGTTGACATAAAAGGAATTAAATTGCTTGTCAAAATCCTTTGTATCAACACCCTGTGCCGTAAATACACTTCGAATCGCTTTTATATCAGCAAAATTAACTCTCTTTTTATGTATAGCATCAAAAAGTACTGTATGCATAGATTCCTGTAAATCTAACGCTTCTGCCGTGTAAAATGCTTTTGCTGTGTTTTCAAATAGATCGTTCCAATATGCAGGCATGTGTTCGAACTTAACATAATCGGGTTTACTGTCGTCAAGCCACTTAGTGATATGGGGCTCGAGATCATTGCAATGAGGACAAGCATAATTAAAAAATTCCACGACGCTTATTGTCTTTCCTGTTTCAGTTTGAGGGTTTTCAACTTTAAAATAATGTTGGCCTTCTTTGAATTCAGCCATACCGACTTTCGCACAGCCTAAGACTAGAACAAAAAGTGCCAAAAATGGTAGTTGTTGAACTGCAGCCATAGCCCAATTTCGTTGCTTACGAAACATATAATTATCCTTTTAATATCGAGAGTTATAAAATTTTAAACTTCATTAATTTACCATTATTGGCCTAAATATTCAATGAATCATAACTGGCACTTTAGCTACTATTACTGCTTTGGGGGTGAGTCTTTTATGTCATCATTAGCATTTAATTGCCATATTTTTTGGTGCTGTAAAGACTGTACCGCAAAGCAAACTAAATGAACAACTTTATGGGCCAACCATAATGCCCAAACTAGCATCAAAGTTGAATGTGTCCACTTCGGTAGCATTAAATAGCCCGCTTCAGGCGTTATGCCGCTTGGATTGATATCTTGAAACCAGTGTAGGACATATTTGCTAGAACCATTGCCGCTAATTAACATATTTGGGGCGGTCAATAGGCCTGATGGGATTAAACTGACAATAAACGCGAGCGTAAAAATGCTGAGAATAAGTAAAAAAATTTGCAAAATTTTAAATTGCCATGGCTTTATTTGCAATAGCTGAGTTGGTGTCAATGTTGCTCGCCAAGCTATAATAAAAATCCAAAGGCTGATCGGTAGCATTGAATAATGCCAGAGTGTTGATGTTCCCAAGCCAAGTAGTATCCAGTCGTACCTTTTCATCGGAATAATGTACGTCGAACGCTTTTGAACAGTGTATATAATAATTGAGCCGACTAAAATAACGGCGAGCATAGACCAATATAAGACGGCAGGTCCTAATGATGGTCCAAATACATGTAAAATCCATCCATCTTTTTGAGGCTTTACGGTGACTTGTACATTTGAAATAGGCAAGGATGACTTAAGCTGCGGTACTTGTTGAATTAAAGCTGGCTGGTGAGGTTGCTTCCATATTAGTTCAAACCGGTGCACACCAGGAACCAAATTTACTGATGCTCGCCCATCTTCAATGTTAACGGTATTAACGCCATTGAGCTGAGCATGCTCAACCACCATATTTTTATTCAATTGGATCCAATATTGACCAGGACTTCGAGCAGTTAAATGTACTAAAAGCTGCCCTTGATCATAAGTGTCACCTGCAGAATATGTAAATGCTGCACTATCTACACTTTGGGAGCGACCAGGCGTTGGCGGCGGACGATTAAATTTTAGCTGCACAGTTTGTGCCGGCAAGGGATGCCACTTGAGCTGAAGGCTCTGAGAACTCTGGTTAGTGTCTGGTTTTAATCCTGAATGCCGTACTTGCCACACAGTGCTAGGACTCACTTCCCAGACCTCAAAATACTGTTCTGATAGGGCTGCTTTGAGCACAATTATAGACTTTGGTTCTAATTCAGATGACCAACTTATAGTCCTTTCTCGTGCTCTCATGTTGATGATAGCTTGTCCATTTTTTATTTCGATTGGCGTAAAAGGCCGCTCTCCATCTAATACTGGAATTTTAAACTGCACCGGACCACTTGATGGTGAGATTCGTTGAACCGTCGTTTCTACGATCCAGTCTGAATCTAGATTGATTTTTCGTGTTACTTGTGCAAAAGGAGCTGTGCGCAGAGGGTCAATAAAAGTTTTGACTTTCGATGTCTTTTTCAATTGACGGCGAAATTGAATATTGTCGGTTAGAGTTGTCGATAAGGTGGACGTCGTTTGCCATCTGTTTAGATCATAGACAATATTATTTACTGGAAAATCCACCTTAAACTCTAGATTATCTTCATACAATAGCCCTTTCACTTCTATAATTGATTCACCAGATGGCACCTTGACGTAAATCTGATTATTTTTTCGGATGAAACTAAAATAGTCTTGGCCGTTGAGTTTTATTTGAGTAGGCGACCACTGATTACTGGAGGGAAGTGAGACCATTTGACGACCTAGAGCATTAATTTCGAACTGCCAATATAATTGATCTGGCAACATTTTTAGAGTTGAGCTTACAATAGCGTAACAATAAGGCGCACACTGTGAGGGCTTGGTTAAATAATTTTGTAATTGTTGTAGCGTTTGATCTGATGGTATGACTGTATTTGCGAGAACAGGATTAGGCATCGACCAAAATCCCATACATGCGAGTAAAATACCAATAATTTTTGAACCGGGGGCTGTCAGTGTTATCGCAGACTGAATGTGTTTTTCACGATGCCAAAGTTTGTGCCGGGCTATAACTATAAGGCCTGCTAAAACAAAAATTAAAGAAAGAACTCGCCATACGCCTGTCTGCCATGGTGCAAGTACTATTAAATACAACAGCGAATCACTCTCTGTACGATCAAGAGAGAACAATCGATATCGATTCCATCGCCATTGAGGTGGCCCATTACCTGTTTGAATAAAATCTGTATCATTATCGTGTCGTAGTTCATTTTGTGGAACTGGCTTTGGCACTGGGGCAGGCATAGTTTGCGTGCTTTTGCTTTGAGGGGGAATATCAAAAGATGGAGTCATTAAAGCCGTATGTGAAGGCACTTTTTCAGCCATTGAAGCAACTTGAGTGCTCTGAATTTGATTATGCTCTAATTGCGGATAAACTATTAATCTTACTTGTGAATAGGTAAAAAGTAAAACTTGGCAAACTAAAAGTCCCATTAGAAACAAGCCAATCCTATAAAGCCATAGATAAAGAAATGGCGCCTTAATTTGATTGTGTAATGAAAGCAATATACTTATTAGAATCCAACACATTAATATTTCTGGCGAGCTTTGATATGTTAGAACACCAATACCGAGCGCTAATCCTGCAGTAAAAATACCAAAAGCCCTAAATCCTAATGATATAGCGAGAACTACCACAAAGAAATCCCATAAAGACCATCGATGTATCCAAGCATCGCTGGTTCCTTTGTCGCCCATAGATGCGAGAAAAAACCATCCAGGTGGTAAATTTAACCAGCCTTCGGCGGTTTGCATTGGCACATCCCAACCAATAACAGGCAAATGACTAATTCTGGGATAGCGAGTAATCGCTTCTATATTCAGAATTGACTGCCGCAATTCAATACCACTTTTTGTATGCGCAGAGTTATTTGTAGTGTCAGTAATGAGCAAGGGTATTGTCTGTTGAGACGCTCGCTGCAACACACCGGGATTTAACACATTTAAACGCCATTTTGTATGAAGCTGTCCAGTTATGCTATCTAGTGCCGAAACATGATCTCCAGCGAACCCAAACCAAAGTTCTCGTTGGAGATTAAGCATATTTGGACTAGTTGTTAAGTTTGACTGAATGGTCATAAGAGAAATAGCGCTGTCTTTAGAGAAGCGATAGCTTGCTAGATGCTGCCATGGATAAGGAACTTGTGCTTGGCTAGTATCAATTATAGATCCTTGGACAGTTACCGATCGTAAAGCGCTTGGTTCATGTGACCAGTACTCTGCGCTAGGTAGCGCCAAAACATCATCGTTCAGAAGCTCTTTATCTCGTCGAAGTGCCCAAGTAAAAGCTGATAAATCTGTCGTCAATCTAGCTTTATGTTTTATCCAGTGATTTCCTTGATGGACTTGAATTCGAAAGTGGCCTTTTGGTGTTACCTCTAAAGGTATTGGCGTTGTGAGATCAATCGCCTGAGTTGAATCAAGCTCAAAGTTATTAATTACAATTCGTCGTGGCTCCCCAGCTACCTTAATATTAATCCAAGTCTCAAGATACTGTGGAATTGATGTCGTCAACTTACGAAATATTTCAATGCTCACACTGTCTTCAACAGTTTTTTTGTAACCTTTTTTTGTGAAAACAAGCGCATCGTTATGTCGCTGCCAAGTTTTACCGTCAGGTACCTTTATACTCACAAAGGCAATAGTCTCTGGCAGCGTTAGACGGCTAGGTACAGTGGACCAATCAAACCTACCCCGTATATGATGACGACCAGGCTGCAAAAAAACCTGTGGAGTACCTCGACTGTGTCTGAGCACTAACAATGGTTTAACTGTCTCTTTTACAGAGCCCGACTTTAAAGATTGTGATGTTATATTTCTTGGCCAAATAGTATCATCGCCGGGTAAATCGACGAAGCTAGGAGCATCTACATCAATCCAGTATTGAAATAAACCGACCTTGTTTGTGGCTTGAAGCTGAAAAAAACCAGGCCAAACACAGTCGGTTCCATCAAACTTAGCCCCTGTCGTACATTGCCACTGAGGATTTTGCAACTGTAACCATTGAGCCCAAGGTCTTAAAAAGATTGGTATTTCTTTATTTTCAAAAGTAAATGTATCTGCGTTAGCGATATCAGAATCATTAGCAGTCACTGATGATGTTGATACCAGTACGCTAATGCTTAGCAAGAGCAATAAAAGCCCTATAAAGTTGGTGCTCGTTTTTATTTGTAGAAAAGCAACATCCATATAGAGTACCTCTTAGCCAAATACCAATGTATTTAGGTATTACAATAGACCAAAATAGGCAAAACTGTGAGGATTAGACAATTGTTCTTAGTTTCTGAGGTACTAAAAAAACAATAATTGGATATTATAAATATGTAATGATCTTAAAAGGTAAGAGTACTATTTAGACATTAGGATAACTAGGCTTGATTGTTTTCGGTATGCTATTTTCTTGAGCCTCAGCGTCTTGACCTTGCTCAACATCTCTTTCTGGAAAATAAGCCGCAATTTTTAGCGACTCAAGGGCTGGGTCTGCAGCATTAGATTTAAAGCCACCCGCTTTATAATATAGATTACTTTTAGAAAATTCCTCAATAGTTTCATTGGCTTTGGCCATTAACTTTTCACTAATATTATAGATCATCATTCGAATCTTAATTCTTGATGTTGGATTAGCAAAAAGCGTTTCTGGCATGTTAGAAACACAAGCAATTAAATTATTAACAACAGCAATTTTTTCTTTTGGATTTGTCACTTTACATAAGGTATTAAGACCTTCCACCTGAGCTTCTCGAACAGAGACAGATTCGACCATAGAGACTATTTGCTCAAAAACTTTATGTTGAAATTTCTGGAACTCAGGGTTATCTTTAAGATTATTTTTTTCTGCCTCTGTTTCTTCGTCCTTATCTTTTTCTCTGTTTTTCTCTTTTGAATTAATTTTTTTAACACTTTCTTTCTTTTTACTTTGCTCTTCTCGTAATATCCTCAATATATACTGTCCAAAAAACTCACTGATTCTATCGATTTCACTTTGCACTGATCGGAGTAAGTGAATTTCATTGTGCATAAGCTCTAATTTAATTGAATCATGCTTTCCTTTTGTACATTCTAAATGGCGGCTTACAAACTTCATTAAAAAATCACATCGATTCTTAAAATTAGAAATACCGTGTTGGGCTGTTATATCCTTATAAATAGTCAATACAGTTTTGTGCTCTTTGATAACAGATCTGTAATAGTCTCGCAGAACTTGTGGCGTTCCTAAGCCCATCTTCGAAAACTCAGTCTGTTCTTGACCCGAATTGATACCAGCAAAAACTTCTTCACCGAACTTTTCCATATGGACTTGTATATAACTTTCGACTACACTAAGCCGCGATGTGTATAGTTCGGTTGCTTGAACGTTTTGAGAGAATGCAAATCTATTAAGATCTTGACCTATTGCATCTTTCGCATACCTTAATGCCAAATAGGCATGACTAGGATCGTTAAAGCCACCTTTTTTTAAGTTTGAACTAATATCTGATTCTTTTAATTGTTTACTATCAGCGAGAAGCGACTTAGTAAAGTCATTAAGATTACCCTTTTTTATGTCTGGTATTTTTTTTATTTGTTGAATATAATCTTTTTGAGCGCTTTTAGAATTATCGTTTTTTTTGTCATTTTTTTTTGCTATTCGAGACGACTTCACTCTTGCTATTGAAGCAGCAAGCTCTTCTTTATTATCTTCTAAAAAAGAAACGCTAGCCGTGTTTACTGGAGCATTAGGATTTACAGCGCTAGCCCTACTATTTTCACGAGTATGACCAGCGCCAGTAATCTGTCTGTTTACAATATTAAAAGTAGACAACTGCAATCACCTTTTCATATTAATTGGATGTTAAAATCTTGGTTAGGCATTAAAGGGTGTACGGCATCTTCAAGCATACTTATCTTGTGGCCAAGCATATTCATGACTTCTTCATGAGGGCTGCTAATTAAAATTGACGTCTTTCCTCGCTGCTTTACAAGTGATATATCAATTTTTATATCATCTTTCACACTAACACGAACTGATAGTTCGCCAAAAACAAGTTGATTCTTTATAATTTTTTCTATTTCAGATGTAATTGAATGAATACGATTTCCATCTTGCTTATCAGAGTTATGATGACCTTCTAATTGAATACCAGCACCATCAACAAAATTACCTTCGCTTGGCGTTTTTAATTGTTCCAAAATGTCTTCTTTATCCTGCTCACTGTCTCTACCAGAACCTTGAAAGAGTTTATTAAGGTCTGCTGCTTTTTCTTGTTCAAATTTAGACAAAATACTAGAATATAAATTTTCTTTCTGTCTATTTTCACTATGTTTTTCTCGTATGTTCTTATCTTGAAAATACGAATTAAACTTTTCAGCGTCTTCAGCCTTTGCTTGTTTATACTGTTGCTTCTCAGATTTTTCCGCACTGTTGATAAAAGTATTTTTATTTTCTATTTTGTCTGTCACCTGGAACATGATCGCCCCTTAAAGTTGTGGTAAATTGTCTTGGTGTATTGAATTTTTAAAAATAATGCTGCCAAAGTAGTTAAAATCAAGATATCAACTTGAAGAACTTAATTTTTAAGTGGTTTCGCAAATTCTTCAAGTTCTAAATCATCTTTATATTCAGCAATTTTCTTTTGTTCAAGCTCATCTTTCTCTACTAAAATAGCGTATTTTTCGAGGACTACTGCTAACTCTCTTTTAGTTTGTTCTATCACTTGACATTCTTGCTTTAAAACATCTATATTCTCTTCTTGAGTCTTAATCTTAAGTTTATAGGCACTGATTTCATGCTCTAGAACCATTATTTTGTATCCTATTTTTTCAAAAGCGTCTCTATGTACGTTCTTGCCAAAATACTCATCATAAATTGCTTTCTTTTTCTCTGGGAATGCATCTTTTAAGTCGGAGAGCTCAAGCTCTATTTCTTCCAAAGCCTTCTCAGCTTCTTCAATCTCCATTCTTTTCATAAATAACCTAGAGATAACAGAGTTATATCTAGTTTGCTTCATCTGGCCAATACTGGCGTAAATACTTAGAGTCATTTGGTTATCTTGTGTAAGTTAGCTATAGTCTGTTCAAAAGGTGATACTTCATGTAGTCCTTGCTGTAAGAATTTTTTTATGTGCTCGTTTTTAGCAATAGCCTCATCAGCATCTTTATCGACACCACTTTTAAATTCACCAACGCGAATAAGCAGTTCAATGTCTTGATATTTAGAAAGAAGTTTCCTCATTTTACCAGCGGAAGCAAGGTGATTATCATCAGCAACCATGGACATTACCCGACTAGCACTATCGAGAATACTAATCGCTGGATAATGGTTTTCAGCTGCAAGTTTTCTAGAAAGAATAATATGACCATCTAGAATGGATCGAGTTTCATCCGCCACAGGCTCAGTCATATCGTCCCCTTCTACGAGGACCGCATAAAAAGCAGTTATACTGCCATCAGCGGAATTACCAGCCCGCTCCATCAATTTTGGAAGTTCAGAAAAGACAGAAGGTGTAAAACCACGTCGCGTAGGCGGCTCGCCTGCTGCGAGCCCAATGTCTCGCTTCGCTCTTGCGAACCTAGTTACCGAATCCATTACAAGCAATACGCTTTTGCCTTCATCTCTAAAATGCTCTGCTAAAGTAGTTGCGATATAAGCCGCTTTTACACGCTCAAGAGCTGGTCGTTCACTAGTTGACACAACGATAATAGATTTTTTTTGTGTTTCCTCAGTCAAATTATGTTCGACAAATTCCTTAACTTCGCGGCCCCGCTCTCCAATAAGGCAAATAATATTGATGTCAGAGTTACTATTGCGCATCAGCATACCAATTAGGGTAGATTTACCTCCCCCTGCGGCCGCAAAAATGCCGAGCCTTTGACCTTTTCCCACTGTCAGTAACGCATCAATAGCTCGAATACCAGTTTTAAATGGCTCACTAATCATTTTTCGCGTCATTGGGTCTGGTGGCCTACCTTCAACCTGACGCATTTTTAAATGCTTTGGTTCAGGAGCACTATTCTTTGGACGAAAAGAAACAGCCCCCATCCCATCAAGAACACACCCTAAAAGATGATCCCCCACGGGAACGTCAAAAACTCTACCAGAGCCCTTTACTAATGAATTCTGTGCAATTCCTGAGACGTCGCCAATCACGGCGAGTAAAACGTGATCTTGTCTAAATCCCACTACTTCTGCAGGGGTGTGTTGACCAGTAGTGCGATCTATAATTGTACAGTTTTCACCTACTCTGGCAGCTGGCATAGTTGCGTAAATCATAGCGCCGATAATTTCAACTACTTTTCCAAAGACTTCTGTGTTCATCGCTTTCGACTACCTATTCGCATAAGACACCCGCCTAACTCATCTGGCACTTCTTTTTTAGATACATTGAAATGCTGACCAATTAAAATAAGGCCGTCACTAACGTCTTCAGATGTCGATGCAAATTCTCCACCCACTTTACAGTCTGGGTCAATTTCGTAAAAGACAAGGTCTCGAAGGCCTGATTTTTTGGCACATTGTTTTAATAGATCTATACTTTTAAGTTTTGTGACGGTATTGATTGGATTAATATTAAAAATTCGGATAGCTTCAAGCGTAAAATTAAAAGTAATTGTTTCAGTTTCAGCAGTTAAGGTCCAGCCTAATTGAAAATTAGTATTTTCTTCATCAACTCTTTGTAAGTCACCAAATTTGCTAGTGATTTCCTTGAGCGCTAAAAAATGCACATCCTTCATAACATTTACTCATCCTCTTGAAGCTTCATTGAATTGTAGATGCTGAACGAAGAACCAGCTGCAATACTGCCAACACCGCCCATCAAAATAGCCATAGCAGTGAAACCAACTAAAGCACCGCATTTTTTCGCGAAGTTTTCAGCTCTTTTAAGAGCTTTATATTTTGCGTTTTTTTGCGTTAGCATGTTTTTAGTTTTTTTATTTTCTTCGTCAAACTTATTTAAGCAAAAGACCATAGCGTTCAAGGTTAGTGACGTCATTTTTCCAAACGAGAATTCAATTGGCGTAAACAGTGCAACGTTAATAGCTGCTAAAGACACAAGCGTTGATTTCCCTAAAATTTTTACCTGCATAGATAGTCGATCTTGGCTTGATAATTTTGAGGTTTTATCGGCTAAACCACTTGTAGTACCTTTATTAACCTGGATCAATGGCTTAGTTTCGATTCCAGCTTCTTTTAACTTTGTGATCGCTCCCAGATCTTGAGTTCTACTCTGCTCAAGCTGTGTAACAGAAGGCTTTTCAAAGAGAGATGAGCCATTGTTTAATTGATCCACTTAAACAGCCCCTTGACTGAATGAGTTTAATGTTTCGTTCCAAAGCCGCCCAACTTCTGCAAATTCGTAGACAAGCTGCTGTAACGCACTTTGACTAATATCTTGGCAATAAAATTGATAGAACAAGCAAACGTCACCGGTGTTAGAATTAACGCCGATGGTACCACCTCTGGTCCCACTAAACTCAAAATTTGCCTCTAAAAGTACTTTCAAAATATCGAGTGAATTAGACTGGCTGAAATTAACTTGTCCAACTTCCGCCTTTATAGAAATTCTCTGTCCTTCGTCTTCCGCAACTAAAACAAGATCTAGCTCAGAAATTGTTAAAGAAATAAATCCTTCGTGAACAAGTTCTTCCAAAAATTCCTCATCATCATGACCAATTTCAACACAAAATTCTTTCAATATTCGTAACGCTACCATAAAACTACTCTTTAAATTCAAAATGGGACGATGTATTGGACAGCTCAACGTGAATAAAGAAAATATAAAACTTTTATCTTACGCCGAAGCTATGTAGGCATCAATATGTATGCTGGCTCAAAATGGCTTCGCTTAACTCCGCTGTTGACGAATCTTTATAGGCTAATTTTTTGCTCACGCCGTTATCACTTGCCTCATTGGCGCTAATGACACAACATGTGCGCTAAATTCCAAACGATCTAAGTATATTAAATTAGACATTTTAATACATTTATAACAGACTGATGCACCGCCAGCAATTTATTTTTCTTAAAACCCTTTCATATCTGGCCCTAAAGCTTTCATTTCACGATCACTAAATTGCTTAACACTAAACCGAATCTCTATTCGACGATTCATTTTTTGTTCGTCTGGTCTATCGTCGTCGTTAATAAGGGGGCGAGTTGCTCCAAAACCTGCTATAGAAAAAAGAGACTCTCCTTTCCAATTGACCAAGCGAGCGAGTTCTTTACCATAAGGTCTAACAGCTCTTATTTTTTGCCAGAATGATGCGGCCCTGTGTACGGATAAACCCCAGTTTTCAAATAAAAGTGTTGTCGCGGGTGATGAGTCCGTATGGCCAATTATTTCAACTGATTCATATATTTTATGCCTTTGATCTGGCACTAAATTAAAATAAAGAATCTCTGCAATAGCCTCAATAAGAGCGTCTTTCGATTTTGGTATTTCATATTGGCCTTGTTGAAAGCTGAGCTGATCTGTAGGAATTACTATAGACTGCCCATCATTAGACACTTTTGAAGATATACCCTCTCTTTGAAACAGTTTTGACATTCTATGAACTGTGTTAACTCTCTCATCTACAAGTTCGCTATAACGCTCAACATTGACCGCTAAAATTTTTGAGAATACATTGGTTGCGTCTGGAGAATCTGCCTCACAAGTAATTGTTTCAACATCACTGGCAATTGTTGAGTTTTTTGTTTGATAGAAATTAATATCTGCCAGTAATTTTGCCACTGTTCTTTTTTGTTCTATTGCAGAACTACCTCTTTGAATCATCAAAAAAACGATAGCAAAAATAAGTATAATGACCAATGCTGACATCAAATCTGTGAATGAAACCCAATAGTCTGCAGGTTCGATATCTTCGTGTTTATTAGGTATCTTAAACATGGTCTTTATCTATCCTTTCTACAACTTGGATGTATTTCTCAAGCGTAATATACCCGTAGCTTTTGAAGTTATAACGCTTATCTAATATTGACAAAGGAAGAGCTGTTATCACTTGTTTGAGATGCTTCTTTTATGAGTCGAAGTTCAGAGACAATTAACGATGCTGCCTCTTGAATCATTTCTCTATTTTTCTCAGATTGCTCGTTGGAGCTACTTGTGGATTCTACAGCGGTCTTTATTTGATCTGAGATGCCATCAACAAGTACTTTAAAATCAATTTTCTCAATTGCGTCTTTAACTTGTGCTAAGGCTTCTACTGATTGTTGGCCATACTCTCGCATTTTAACAATCTCGTTTTCTGGTGACACAAATTCTATTTTTCGACCAATCTCAAACGCTCTATCTAACACATCAGATTGTAACTTTCGTAGTAAAGATTTTTCAGTGACAGAAAAAATTAAGCTAAAGAAAATACCCCAGATTGACGTCATAAATGCCACTGTACTACCTGCCAAAAGCATCGTAATACTGTTAGTCACGTTTTCGATGTCATCTACGTTAAAATCAAGACCACCAATACCGAGCTGGATACCAATAAATGTACCTAAAACACCAAAACCGGTCATTAAAGACGGCACAAATCCTACAAATTTGTTATCAAACAAATCAGGCATAAGGTCTCGAGTATTTATGTAGTATGTAAGCTGAGTAGAACTAATGTATTGAATTTGATTTGGGTCATTTGACGCTGGATCATATTGCTGGTGTTCTGCTAAATTACCGATTAAGTCTCTTAAACTAACGCCAAGTCGCTTTGTGCTTTGCGCGTCAATAAGGTCTCTTGCAAAATCTTGGGCTGATTCAAGCCCCTCATTAAGTTGATCTGAAAAATTGTTCAAAGTGCCTAAAAGCTTTTTAGCTTTAAAATATCGGGTAAGAACATAGTTACCGGCGTACATCAAGAAAGCGTACATGATAAGCCAGACGCATGCACTCACGCCCGCTGGCGTTCCTGAAAATAGCTCGCCTATTGAGGGTAAAAGGTACGCATACGCATTTGATTCCATTGTTTTCACCTTTGTTCTTATGAGTTACATTTGTAACGTAATGTCGGCCTATACTTAGTTTTTTTCTTTTTTTCACTACTTACGTCGAGTAAGAGGCTTTATTTTATAACTTATAACGCCATTAATCTAGAATCATGCCGTTAAAGATATAGTCTTTTCTGTTACTTCGTGTAACATCGTCAATACCGTCAGAAATTTTTAGTTTTTCCATCGCATTTAGCTTCTTGCCTACCAGTCTTGGTGTAATTAAGAACAGTCTAGATAATTGTGTTTTTCGAGTTTTTGTGTGCTTAAACAAACTGCCAAGCACTGGAATATCGCCTAAAAAGGGCACCTTACGTACATCATCCTCCTCTGAATCATAGTAGAAACCACCAACTAAAAGTGATTCGCCATTCGTGACTATTGCTTGAGTCTTAATGGTGCTTGAATTCACAATAGGGATGTTATCAACTTGATTTGTGGAGCTAGTTGCACCATCTTGAATACTTACTTCCATTTGGATTTCTGTCTCCATAGGGTTAGCGCCTACTTTTCCAATGACTCGAGGTATAACTCTTAAAACACTACCAGATTGAATTGGCACTAACTCTACTTCTTCTCGGCCTTGCAATCGAACATAAAAAGTGGATACATGGTCAATAATAGCTTCAAGATTGTCCTGAGTAACCACCGCTGGCTTCGATAATATCTTGGCGCCACTATTATTGTTGATAACTTGAATATTACCCATCAGTGTTTTAACCTGACTTGCTAAGAGCGTTGTTGTATTTTGATAGTTGCCAAAACCGATATAACTTGATGCCGCATTTGTTTGCTCGATTGCAGCAGCGCTTCCAAAACCTATATCAAAATCTGTACCATTTCCAGCCCAGTTTATTCCAATTTCGTTTAAATCGTCAGACTGAACGTCAATTATGGACACTGAAATTTCAATTTGCTCAGTAGGTTGGTCTAACTTAAGAATAAAATTCTCGTAAATACTAATATTTTCAAGGGTATCGTAAACAATTACCGAATTTGTTTGAGTATCTGCAGTAATAGACGGTTGCTTTAATTGTTTTGTAAAATTATTTCGATCTTCTAAACGAATCACTTCTCCCACATATTTTTGCTCATCTTTTGCACTTTTCCCATAATTTGAAAGTGTGTTGTCTTTGTCAGAGGACGCAGTCTGAGGTATTCTTCTGCGCTGCCCTTCAGGGCTGCCTGATACGGCTCTATTTAAAAGTGTAGCGACGCCTTCGATAGTTTTCGAGGCACCTCCGTATGAGACTTCACGATCATAAGCGGTTGCATACTTTAGTTGAAATTGCTTGAATCGAAGAGTACTGTCTTTTGAACCTGACTTGGCTAAATCTCGGTTAACTTCTTCGGCGACTTGCGTTATAAGCTGTGCGTAACGAGGTGGTGCTGAAAAGAAGACCACGTTACCGGTGCGATTGGATCTTAAGTCGTAACGACCATCGTAAAAACCATATGTTTTTAGGCTCTGAATAAGTTCAGGCGCGCCACCATCGTAAAGTTCAACCTTACGTTCTTGTAATTCGTCGGCATTATAAATATAAAGTGTTTGGCCATCCCAATACCATAACATGCCGTAAGCACTCGTCATATCATTTAAAATGTCAACAATCTTTTTATCAGTATAAGTGACGGTCACTAGGTCTCGACGCTCTCTAACTTGCTCGCTGATCTGCATACCTACATCGGCGTTAGAACCAAGATCTGAAAAGAAAGAGCTAATACTCTCCCCCATTGCAATATGGCTTGCACGTTGATATTCCCAAGATTCTCCTTTGGCATTAACTTGCGTACTGCACATAAAGAGTGCGATAACTAGTGCTAATTTTTTCATGAATTCGATTCCATATTTTTATTGTGCAAACTATTAAGTTGTTAATACACTTAAATGCTGTGATGAGTGAAAACTTCGATATAACAAATACATTGACACATGTAACTCATAATTCTGTCGTGGGTTTTAACACTGGTAATTTCATCGTCAGCAACTTCAATTGAAGCGAAGAGCTTGTCTTCTTCAAGAAGTAAGCAGCTATTGACGGTTGAAATACCACCATTGGCAAGGGACAAACATTTATTGAGTTTGGTAATAGCATTCATGTCAATTTCTTTGAGCTCAGTAATAAATTTCTTGAAAGTGAAGATATTTCTGACAAATTTGACTTCTGCAACATCATCTAGAATGGAAATAATGGCGTTTTGATCATCTTTTTTCTTTTCAATGATCAACGTTTCTATATTTTGGAGTTCTAATTTCTTAAGTGTCATTCAAATGCCTCTACTGCACGTTAAAACAAAAAACCCTTGATTATCTTTGCTTTTGTTTTAACAGGGCTGAATATAAATCTCAAGGTAGTTTAAACTTAGATGACACTTAGGAGTTTGCTGCTTCTACAGTGGTTTCGTTACGATTTTGTAACTTATTCGATATTAGATATAGATTGATTAGACAAAAATGAGGAAGAGTTGGAAAGATTGTTACATACAAAAATGGTAGCTACGAGTGGATTCGAACCACCGACCCTGGCATTATGAATGCCATGCTCTAACCAGCTGAGCTACGTAGCCACAGTGAGAATAATGCCCTTAATTCAATTGCTTGTCAACCGCTAAGCTAGTGAAATTTTTAGTTTTGTATGCAATTTTAACTTCTATTGTTTTTAACCAGTAGGGTTTTTGTGTTGAGCTAACAACTGTTGAACATAGGCTGTGCGAACATGTAATTCATCTATAGAATCCGACTCTAAAGTAATATGTCCCATCTTGCGACCAGGAACCGTGTTGGTCTTACCATACCAATGCCAATGTAATTTGGGTATTTTAAGTAATGTGTGTACAAGGTCTAAATTTGGCGTAAAGCCGATAAGGTTAATCATAGAACTATAGCATCGCGGTGTTGCTTCGACGATAGGAAAACCCAATGTTGCTCGTACTTGTTGCTGAAATTGGGACGTTGTAAAACCCTCAATTGTGAGGTGGCCTGAGTTATGAGGTCTTGGTGCAATTTCATTAATAAGAATATCGCCACCACAATCAAAATATTCTACACACAGCACACCTTTATAATCTAGGGCTCTGGCTATAGTAATCGCAGCTTCTCTTGCCTTATCTTGCAATTGCTCACTCCAATCACCGTGAGACCAACTGGTTGTTAAGATATGATGAGTATGTTCGTTCAGTAGAGGGCCATATAAACTATGACTCCCAAACACGTCTCGAGCGATAATAATAGAAAACTCTCGATCAAAATTAACAAAAGCTTCTAGAATAGCTGGTACTTGATTTAATTTTTGCCAAGCACTCGCAAGATCTGCCATTGTTTCCACTTTGACTTGTCCTTTACCATCATAGCCATTGCGCGAGGTTTTTAAAATTGCGGGAAAAGCTGAATTAGGCACAGTGATTAAATCGTCGGTTTTATTTATAATCCAAAAATTGCCCACTGGCACTTGAGCTTGATTTCTTAAGAAAGATTTTTCAACTTGCCGATCTTGTGCAATAGTGAGTGCTGTTTTATCTGGAAAAACTGAGCCTGTTTTTTCTAAATAATCAAGACAACGACTTGGTATGTTCTCAAACTCAATAGTGATTGCCTGAGTACTTTGTCTAAGTTGATCCAATGCAACGGTATCGACATAGTCTGCTTTAATATGCCGCGCACAACGAGCGATAATTGGTGAACTTTCCGGCGACAGAGCAAGTGTAGAGTAGCCAAATTCAGCTGCTGCTAAAGCGAACATTTGGCCAAGCTGACCACCGCCAAGAATTCCAACACACTTTTGCTTGTTCACTACTCAAACCCTTCCATTACTAGTGTAATATTTTCTATTCTGTTTTTTTCTTTTAAATGATAACGTGCTAATTTTTCTGCGACAACTTTATGTTGTAACGCTAATATTCTTACTGCCATAAGACCAGCATTTTTGGCGCCAGCATCGCCAATAGCCATTGTTGCAACTGGAACACCTCCTGGCATTTGAACAATCGATAACAAAGAATCTACGCCATTGAGTACTGCACTTTTTATAGGCACGCCAATGACTGGTAAAATTGATTGGGCTGCAATCATACCTGGAAGATGGGCTGCCCCACCTGCACCAGCGATAATAACTTGATACCCCTGGTCAGCCGCTCCAGTTGCAAAACGGTTAAGTAGGTCTGGGGTACGATGAGCCGATACAACTCGAGCTTCATAACTAATCTCAAACTCTATTAAAATTTGAGCGGCTTTTTTCATACAAGGCCAATCAGAATCGCTGCCCATTACAATCACTACACTTGATGTACTCATATGCGTCTCTATACCTTTTCTTTATACAGCTTGAATGCATCTATAGCCGCTTTACGGGACGCTTTAACGTCAACAATGCATGTTGCATACCCAGCTTGCTCAAGTTCAGATTGATGTTTATCTGCTTTTAAAATAATTTTCTTTTCGACAGAATTAAGTTCTGGTATATATTTTTTTATATAAGTGCAATCAGGATCAAATCTTTCGGCTTGAGTAAATGGATTGAATACCCTAAAATAAGGTGCTGCATCAGTGCCTATAGATGCGCTCCATTGCCACCCGCCGTTATTACTCGGAAAGTCGCCATCGACTAAGTGCTGCATGAAGTGAGCTTCACCTAATCGCCAATCCAAAAATAAATTTTTGGTTAAAAACATAGCGACCACCATACGCACTCGATTATGCATCCAACCGGTTTGTAAAAGCTGGCGCATGCCTGCATCAACTAACGGTACACCTGTTTGCCCTTGCTGCCAACTTTCAAAGTGGCTTTGATTAGAGGACCATGTTAAGCCTTGATATTCTAAATTAAAAGGCTGATCTTTCGATACATGAGGAAAATTGTTCATAATATGTCGATAAAAATCGCGCCAGACTAGCTCGCTTAACCAAGTTTCACGGCCCTTTTGGCCGGATCGACTTGCATCGGCTGCTTTTTTAAAAACAGTTCTTGGCGCTAAAACGCCAGATGCCAAGTAGGGCGAGATTTGACTAGTACCCAGTAGTTCAGGATAGTCTCTTTTATCATGGTAGTTGCTTAATTCATCATTGATAAAATTGTCCAATGCTTTGAAAGCAGCTTTTTGACCAATAGGCCAGGCATCTTGCACGCTTGTCTTTACCTGAGAACTAAGATCTTCAATAATTGACGTAAGTTTAACTTGTTCAGTTTGTACGGTATCTGGAAGATTTACTCGTTCACATACGTCAATAGTTGCAAATACAGGCAAATGATTGAGATCAAGCTGTTGGTACCACGTTCTTTTAAAAGGCGTGAAAACCTTATAAGGGTCGCCATTACTCTGCGCTATTTTTGCAGGTTCTAGAATACAATCGTCGTCGAAACTCTTAAAATCAACATCGTTTCGCTGAAGTGCAAGCCGCGTTGCACTATCGCGATCTTGCTCCCAATGACCCCATTGTCGATTACAAATCACGCTGGCAGCGTCCATGCTTTTTGCCATTTCAACGATCAAGTCTGGTACTTTAGAAAAGTCGTCCACGACACGAAAAAGACCTTCTATATTAAATGCTGCAAGATTTTGAAAAAGGGCCTGTAAGTGACGCAAATGAAAGAGTTGACGATTTGGTCCAATCGCTTGTTTTTGCCACTGATTAGGGCAATGTATATACAATGCTACTGTAGAGCTTGCTGATGTTATTGCCTGCTGCAACGCGAAATTATCTTCTATTCGTAAATCATCACGAAACCACATTACATTCATAATTTTTCCGCTCCATCTCTGTTGAGTGGCTCTTTTTGATTAGAATCGCCTATACTTGCCCTGATCATTTAAAACAGACGCCTCTAAATTGTATATACTCACTGGCGCGACGTGGCTGCGCTCTTAACCGCAACCCTATTCTGAGGCGAGAGTGTAACACGCTCAAGATCAGTTGAGTAAAAAGGATGCGACCTATGCAAACTCAAGATCTAATCAGCTGGCAACAGATCCTTAAAAAAGTGCCTACATTATTGGCCAACATGCCCGCAATTATTGAAGGTATTCGCCTAACTCGCTTCGATGACCCCTCAACGCCAGTGGGACTTGCGCTTGAGTTTGAGGCAGCGGCTATGGACAATCCCAAAGGTATTGCAATTCTTGGAACTGAGCAGCGGCTGACCTACAGTCAAGTTAATCGACTAGCAAACCAATTAGCCTACGGCCTTAAAGAGCTTGGCCTCTCAAAGGGCGATATTGTCGGTTTTTACGTTGAAAATAGACCAGAAACACTTGTAGGCGTACTTGCATGCGCTAAACTTGGCCTAATAAGCGCCATGTTTAATACTCAAACAACCACAGTTGGTCTGTTACAGACTATCAAACTAGTAGCGCCAAAACTTATTTTTGTTGGCGAAGAGCTTATCACTGTCTTTAATTCAATAGTGGATGACCTACCAAATTGTGAGCATGTAGTGTGTATCCCTGATACCCTTATCGCCAATCAACACAGAGCCAACACTATATCTGCCTTTCGAGGACCTAGTAGCCCACCATTGATTAAATGGCATCAGTTAAATAGACTAATGAAACAACAGCCGTCTACAAATCTGGAGAGTAGTAAAAAGATTTATCTGCATGACCCATTATTTTACGTTTTCACGTCTGGCACTAGCGGACTGCCCAAGGCTGGTATTTTCACTCATGGTCGATGGATGAAACTACTTGGTGGTATTGGTAAGCTCACCACTGATTTAAATAAAGATGACGTGCTCTATGCTACCATGCCGCTCTATCATGCTACCGCACTCTGTGTGTGCTGGTGCTCAGTCATTGCAGCTCGAGCAGGATTTGCTATTGGACGTAAATTTAGTGCAAGCCAGTTCTGGCAGGAAACCCAGAGATTTCATGCTACAGCCATCGGTTATGTGGGAGATTTGTGTCAATTTCTTATGGCGCAACCACCTCGAGACTTAGACCAACAACACAGTGTCCGGTTAATGCTGGGTAATGGGCTAAGGCCCGCGATTTGGGAGAAATTTAAAAACCGATTTAATATTGAGACTGTCTATGAATTTTATGGCGCATCAGACGGTAATGTGGGGTTTTTTAATATTTTAAATCTCAACAACACAGTCGGATTTTCACCTAATAAATTTGCAATTGTCTCAGTGGATGATGACCTTCATCTCCCCATTCGTGGTGATAATGGTTTTTTTATTCGGGTACAGCAAGGTGGTACTGGCTTGCTTATCAGTGAAATTAACACTCACTTTCCTTTAGATGGCTATACAGAAAAAAAAGAAACTGAAAAAATAATTCTTAAAAACGCCTTTGAAACTGGTGATCGCTGGTTGAACACGGGAGATTTGATGCGAGATCTAGGGTTCAGACATACACAATTTATTGATAGAGTTGGCGAGTCTTACAGATGGCACGGCGAAAATATATCAACTCAAGAAGTAGAGAAAGTCATCAGTGAGCGTGGTAATATTGAGCAAGTAATTGCTTATGGGGTTGACGTGCCTCACCATGCGGGCAAAGCGGGAATGATTACCATGATATTGAACTCATCATCGCGGTTCAATGCGACAGAAAGACGCTTATTCTTATTCTATTTGCGTTCGCAATTGCCATCGTATGCGATACCCCGTTTTATTCGCATTACGGGCAAACTTGACACCACTTCGACTTTCAAGTTTAAAAAAAATCAATATCAAAAGGAAGGCTATAACCCGGAAATCATCACCGATAAAATCTATCTATATCACGCAAAGGCAAATACGTATAATGTGCTTACGACCGAACTCTTCAAAAAAATACAATCAGGTGATTTAAAACTATGAAAAAAATTAAATCATTGGCTCGGGCTCTACGGCAAAGCTTTATTGATGGGTTAAGTGCACGAAAGTACAAGACTGCGCAATTTGTAAGGCAAAGAAAAGTCTTTTTGAGCTTCGTACTCAAAATCGCTGCTGGCGTTCTACTGTCCTGCGTATTTATGTTTATTGGGCTCATACTTGTGCTGCAAAGTATCGATCCACAACAATACCAGGCTAAAGTTGAACAGCTCTTTAAAGAGCAATATAAAGGCAGTATTGCTATCAATACTATGAGTTGGGCGTTTTACCCCATCATTGGCTTAAAACTTGGTCAAATCGAAGTTAAAGATGGCCAACAGCAGGTCTTAGCACGTCTTAGCAACACTGTTTTAAGTGTCAAACTTATGCCGCTGTTTAATAAAGAGGTAAAAATTAAAGCTATTTATATAGGTGATGGCGATATAAAAGTAGCAATTGATAAAACAGGCAAGAGTAATTGGAGTACTTTATTTAAAAAAACCGAGGCCACACAGCTTAAAAAGCCTGTCAAAGTAAATCGAGTATCAGCAAGACCTCAAGTAAGGTCATACCCTAGCCCCTTGCCCGCCAATCATATATACATGCAATCTGGGCTATTGGTTATCAAGACACCTGACTCTACGCTACGATTTGAAAACCTAGCCTTTGCATTAAAAGATATTGAGCCAGACTCTTTAGCTAGATTCTCCGCCACTGCTTTGGCAAAATTAACTTTTTTAGATTCAAATTCAGATGTTGAAGGCCTCGTTGAATTGGATTCCGGCATTACTCTTGATCCATCGCTTACAGAAGTTGATTTTTATCAGACGCAGCTGAGAATGTTATTAAATGATCTAAGTGAAGAAGCCTTAACTGGCACGATTCAAACCCAGGGTTCCTATAATTTTGACACCTCTACGCTGAAAATGGACCCTATAAATGCCCAGGTTAATCTTGCAAAATTTATTTTTGCTATGACTATTGACAACCTCAAGTCATCGCCTGATTTTTCCATTAAAATCCCTCAACAACGAGCTTATTTTGGACGAGTCTTTAAGTCGTTTATACCAGAGTCACCATCACGTGAATATCAACTTGATATTCTTGACTCCTTAGAAGTTGGTGGCCATATTATTTATGCTAAAGGTAGCTTAGGCATTTTTCTGTCTCCTTTTATGATCAACGCCCACCCAGGCTCCATTAAATTTGTCATCAACAAAGATCTTTCCATGTTGCTTGATGCTAATTTATCTTTTCTTGATCTACGGCCTCTATTGGATCCAGCAGAAACTGCGACAATCTCTGAGGCCAAAGTCATAAGCAAATTCAAAAAACCTGACAACACTGATCATTTTGTGCCTAAAGCGCTTTTGAAAAATTTGAAATCGACGGCAACTATTCGAGTCAATCAACTCGTTCATCCGAATTTTGAACTTAAAAACCTTTTTATTAATGCGTCGTCCGAGCAAGGCGTTATTGACGTCAACCCGGTTACAATGGATATTTTTGATGGCGGCTCGACTTTACAATTTAAATTAGACACAACACTAAAAACACCTAAATTAAGCTTATTTCAAACTGCAGAAGAAATAGAAATTGGCGAAGCTTTTAAAGAGCTAACAGATCAACGATGGATAAATGGTCTTATTGACAATAGACTTGAATTAGTCTCACAAGGTGATAGCCTCGAAGAGCTTTTTTCCAACGCAGAAGGAATGCTCGATCTGAAAATGAAGTCTGGTTTTATTCCAGGTGTCTCTTTATCGGATATCGCACTGAGCAGCGCCCAACGCTTCAAAACGCATTTTACGGCTCTCGACCTAGTGCAAATGGATAAAAAACGACAAAAGCTGCCTACAGGCACTACAATTGAACAGTTTTTTGCAAGCTTTAAGGTTACACCTAAAGAAGTGTCAACAAAACGGGCACTTGCCAGCATTAACGGCGAGCCAGCAAACACCAAAATCATGTACTCGAGAATGGACAAAACTTTAGAATTTACCAGCGAAATGGGCCTTAATTTAACGGACCCAGTATTGCAAAATCTCACTTGGCCTGTGTCTTGCCGAATTAAAGATTGGAAGCTTCCCAGATGTGGCGTGCCTCCTGCTGCTGTCGAAGAACGTCTTACTCGTCTAAAAAATGCTTCATTCGACACTATTATTGACGAGACCATCAACAAAAACTCGACATCGCCTACGAAGTAAGTTTTTTTGGTAAGTGCATATACTTATTTAAAAGCTATAAAAAAGCGGCCTTAAGGCCGCTTTTTTATAGCTTTTAAATCAACTATTAATCTCTTAGATTACCAGCTGACTCTTTACCGCGATTCTCAACGATGTCAAACTCAACTTCTTGTCCTTCATTGAGCGTATTCCAACCAGCTTGTTCAACAGCACTGATATGTACGAATACATCATCACTACCGTCATCTCGTTGAATGAAACCGTAACCCTTAGTTGAGTTAAACCACTTTACTTTACCACGTGCCATGTTCTTAATCCTGTTATATATAGGTGTAATGAACCCCACCTATGATGGGCTGTTTAAAGAGCAAAACGCTCCTTCTTCGTAAGCTACATTAATAGACTTGTCTGTCGCCGAGGCAAATATCAAAGCTATTAACGATGCCTAGGTACATTATTGCTAGGATTTACACATTTGAAAAGGGTGCCATAACAACATCACTTCAAACTAGCTGCATCTTGCAAAATAAATTCTATATAAATTTAACAATGTCAAGCTTTTTAACCATTAAAAATCAATATTTTATGTGGGTAAGCGGCTTTTAGTGCTAAAAAGATTAAATAAAAACCTTTTTAGAGCCTAAAACAAAATCTTGTCTTGCTCAAATCACTCTTTTTAGGTTAAAAAAAATATTGAGACTTTTTAGTCAAAAATGACAAAACAGACAATTCAAACCAAAAGGATCAGTTGTATGAATAAATATCAGCGAATAGCGTTATCAATTTTTGCCAGTGGCGTTCTTGCTTTTAGCGGATCTGGTTGCACAATCTTATCAGACCTTACAGCGCACCAGTCTAACCAACGTAATGCCCGGCTCACAATAGCCAACCCAGACAAAGCCAGACTCATTCTATTTCGACCAAGAGAAAACCTTTTGCAAATAGGTGATCCGAATCCCATGGCCCTCTACCAAGGCGACCATAAAATAGCAGATATCCCTCATGGCCAATTTATCGCTCTTGAAACAAGCTCAATGCCAAAGGCTTTAACGCTGCATTGGTTCAACGTGAAACAACCCACCATCAGTAAAACTGTACGTTTAGACATTCAATTACAACAAGGAGAATCACAAACCGTCAAGCTAGAGGTCGACAACAATCAATTACAAGCTGAACTTATGGATGATACCCAAGCCGCTGCTCAACTACCTTGGCTAACCCAGCACAAGCTTTGAATAAAGCGTAAGTCAAATGGCGAATTGTCAATATTATATTAGGTTTTTATATTTTCCGGCGTATCATATTTTTGAAAATAACCACTTTTAGGCTCAGCCAACGCCCAAAACTCTATGTCCAATGCGATTTGAACAAGAGAACAAGTTGCCATATGGCTCGGTACTTCAGGCTGCGGACATAGATGTTCTGCAAGCTCACTTAAACTAGGATTATGGCCAACTAATAAAAGATGGGACGCTTCTTCATCCGCATTTTGAATAAGCTGCACTAAGTCATCTAAACTTGCTCGATAGATTGCTTCTTTTGTTTGAATTGATTCTACGGGGAAACCAAGCTCATAACACATGATTCTGGCCGTTTTTGCAGCTCGATTTGCCGGACTAGTATACACGAGATCTGGCATAAAATTTTGTTGCTCAAGTCTACGACCAAGCCGTGGCGCCATTTGAGCGCCATAAACTGAAAGATCACGATCTCGATCACCAATGCCTAGAGTTGTTTGAGCCTCTGCATGTCGAATAAGAGAAATATATTTCATAGCATACTAAAATCCATCACTGATGTTTAAATCGTTGGGCGAATGCTTGTGCCCACGTTATCTTAGTATATTTTTTTATTCTCGACGACGCAACAAGCCCTCTTGAACTGCTATTGCAATTAATTTTGAATTTTGAAAAAATCGACCAGTAACTACACCGCGGCCATGGTCGGCTACTGGTGTTTCGCTTTCAAAATACACCCATTTACAAGGATCAAAATCTTCATAATACCAAAGCGCATGATCAAGACTGGTCAAAAAATAAGGCGCTATCTTTAGTTCGGGAGCATGCGGCATAAAGAGCGCCCCTAAAAATCCATAATCACTGGCATATGCTAACAATGCTTGTCGTTGTAATTTTGACACTGGCTGAACATCAGCAGCATCTCGGAAACGCAACCACAAACCTTGCTTGTGCTGAACATCACGAGCTTTGGTAAACGCCTCAGGGGTTGCGACACGCACGTCTATAGGTCGCAGCTTTTGAGTGCATTGGGTGCCCAATAGCTTGCTTTTCAATTCATAATCAGTAATACAGTCTTGCGCCATTGCCGCCTTAGGCATCACTGCACTATGTTGTATGTACGCTTTTTCTGGCAACTGGGCACTTAAAAAACATTTAAAAACCAGCTTTTCTGCCTGGATGGCCAAAACTTCGAGCCGTTGAAACGTTTGACCACGACCTAAAGGGTTCACTTCAAATAATATGGGATCAATCGGATTACCAGCATTTAAAAATAAACCATGGCAAGCATGAATTTGCAGTTGGGCATTCACCAGCTGAAGCCAGCTTTGCGCTGCGATAATAGACTGGCTGAACACTTGACCGCCATAAAGATGACCAAACTCAAAATCTACTGACGGCAACACAATATGCCCAGTACGGGCTCTGTTGAGCTCCATCGGCGCCGCGGGCAACAAGAGATCTATAACGTTCTGCAAACCCACCATTCACCACTCCTATTTTGCATAAATGAGTATTAATATCAATAATGGCTAAGATGAAATGAAGAGACTATCACCACTTAACCCATTCATCTCCATGATTTCTCGCAATCGACGTAAGGCCTCCACTTGAATTTGCCGCACTCTTTCACGTGTTAAACCGATTTCTCGACCAACTTCTTCCAAAGTACTCATCTCAAAGCCTCGAAGGCCGAAGCGTCTCGCTACAACTTCTCGCTGTTTTTCTGATAGCTCGTTCAACCAATGATCGATATTGGATTTCAAATTATCATCTTGCAAGACCTCAGCTGGGTCTGACGAATTTTGATCTGCAATAGTATCGAGCATGGATTTTTCAGAATCATAGCCAAGTGGCGTGTCAACTGATGAAATACGCTCGTTTAAACCGAGCATTCGTTTTACATCCGCAACAGGTTTATCAAGTAAGCTTGCAATATCCTCAGCTGATGGCTCATGATCGAGTTTTTGCGTGAGCTCTCTTGCGGCTCGTAAATACACATTGAGCTCTTTCACAACATGAATAGGTAAACGAATTGTTCGAGTCTGGTTCATTATGGCTCGCTCAATTGTTTGTCTAATCCACCATGTTGCGTACGTCGAAAAACGAAAGCCGCGCTCGGGGTCAAACTTCTCGACCGCGCGGATTAATCCCAAGTTTCCTTCTTCTATGAGATCAAGTAGAGACAAGCCACGATTTACATAGCGTCTGGCAATTTTTACCACCAAACGTAAGTTACTCTCGATCATACGTTTTCGAGCGTCAGCATGGCCTTTTAAGGCTCGTCGCGCGAAATAGACCTCTTCTTCTGGCGTCAATAAAGGTGAAAATCCAATTTCGTTCAGATAAATTTGAGTTGCGTCTAAACTCTTGCTAGCGACAGCATCAGACTTTTTCTTTTCCGTAGCCATTTGTGCTGAATTACGTTTGGTACGTCGGGCAGGTGATGCTTCAAATGAATCGGAGGAACTAAGGTCTGAACTTGGTTCATCAAAGATGCCTGTCAGTTCATTCTCGTCATCGGAATCGTCGTCTGCATCATCTTCTAAATCATCGTCGTCATCTTCTGCATTCAGATTGACAGCATCTTCATCATCAAAATCATTGTCATCTTGTAAGCTCGCTTTTTGAGACGTTTTTACCTTTGATTTTACTGTAAGTGCTTTTTTGGCTGTTGCAGCTTTTGCTTTGACCTTAGTCTTAGCAATTTTGGAAGATTGAGCTTGCGGCTCTTGTGGTGTGGGCGTGGCTTTAGCTGGGCGACGTTTGACTTTAGTAGCAACATCATCGGACTTTACCGAGTCTTTGTCTGAGATTGTACTCTTGTTACGGCGTGGTTTTGCTGTAGTTTCATCGTCAGTAATAGGCACTAGCGGGCGAGTGTCCGAGTTTTTCATATGCATCCCTTCAGTAGAGGTCAACAAACGTGCTTCAATCTTACGACGCTTACTCTGCTGTAAGTTATCACTTACGCCAAAAATGCGAGTAGCTGTAAGTTTTTTAATAAAACACGCTGTCTTGCTGAGCTATCAAGTACGTCCTGCACTTGTGTACTATCATCAAAAATATCACTGATTTTGGATAGTACTTATGTCAAATATGGCCAATCTTGAGTGTTAAGTCAATGAAATTTCGTTAAAAAATCCATAAAAAATCATTTTTTAGGTAAAAATTCGACAGGGTTGACTGGTTTTTCATCACGGCGAATTTCAAAATGAAGCTTAGTGCGGTCAGCTTCACTCGACCCCATTTCTGCAATCGTTTCACCACGTTTAACTTGAGTTCCCTGGGCTACCAAAAGTCGCTTATTGTGAGCGTAAGTG
>Ga0115546_1000227_pt1 | contig 39864 bp, 27 predicted proteins | sample COGITO_mtgs_1004_FD_87186 | JGI IMG/M metagenome (GOLD analysis project Ga0115546, IMG submission 87186) | Pelagic marine microbial communities from North Sea - COGITO_mtgs_100413 | ecosystem: Environmental > Aquatic > Marine > Epipelagic | place: Germany:Helgoland, sampling site Kabeltonne...
ATACACTCATCCTTTTTGTCTCTAAAGATCTTGTATCCTTCCGGCGCGCTGTCCAAGCTCATGCGGTGCGTAATGACAAAGGAGGGATCGATTTCGCCCTCTGAGATCTTATCTAGCAGCGGCTTCAAGTAGCGCTGAACGTGGGTTTGCCCAGATTTAATCGTGAGCGCCTTGTTCACCACCGCGCCCATCGGCATACTGTCTATAAAACCACCATACACACCCGGCACCGAGACCGTGCCGCCTTTTCTACAGGCTGCGATCGCCTGTCTTAAAACATAAGGCCGACCGGTTTCCAGCTTTATTTCTTGTTTCACCTTATCGACAATCGCCATTGCATCTGTCCCATGAGACTCCATGCCCACCGCATCTATACAGGCATCTGGGCCCCGGCCTCCGGTCATCTCTTTTAGCGCTTCGCCCGGATCGGTTTCCTCATAGTTGATCACAATGGCACCGCTTTTTCTCGCCATCTCTATGCGCTCAGGCACCCGGTCGATTGCGATCACTTGGGCGGCTCCCATCATCTGAGCGCTGCGGATGGCAAACTGACCCACCGGGCCGCAGCCCCAAACCGCAACCGTATCACCTTCTCGAATATCGCAGTTTTCTGCTGCCATATAGCCCGTTGGGAAGATATCGGTTAAAAACAGCACCTGCTCGTCGGTAAGATGCTCGGGCACTTTAATCGGCCCCACATCGGCAAAAGGAACGCGCACATATTCAGCCTGGCCGCCCGCATAGCCGCCGAGCAAATGCGAGTAGCCGAATAAACCTGCCGGAGAATGGCCGTAAAACTTCTCGGCCATCCAAGCGTTTGGGTTGGAGTTATCGCACAGCGACCACAAATCGCGATTGCAGAAGAAGCAGCCACCGCAGGAGATAGTAAAGGGAATGACCACGCGATCGCCCACTTTCAAATTCTGAACGCCCTTGCCGGTTTCAACCACCTCGCCCATAAACTCGTGGCCCAAAATATCGCCCGACTGCATCGAAGGAATATAGCCGTCGTAGAGGTGCAAGTCTGACCCGCAAATTGCCGTAGAAGTCACTTTGATAATGGCATCTCTAGGATTTAGGATTTTTGGATCGGGCACGGTATCTACACGCACGTCTTCTTTTCCATGCCAGCAAACTGCTTTCATAAGTTGTTCCTGTTTAAGTTTTTGTTCTTGCTTAAAATTCTTTCAAAACCCTCTTTCGAGAGACTATGGCACGCCGCCACCTTATCCCTGAGGCTGTCCTTCTACCGTTGCAATTTCGCCCGTTTCCATCAGCTGCTTAAATTTATTGAGCGCGTCGCCTACTTGCTGTTCGGGCTCTTCGCCAAATAGCTTAGCAGCCGCTGCTGCCAAAGCTCCGCCCGGCATACTGTATTCCAGCACCACTTTTACTTCTGTCCCGCGATCGCCCGGTGCCCGATTAAACCGCACAAACCCCGAGTTATCGATATCGGCATCTGCAACAGATGTCCAGGCAATCAGCTCATTGAGCCGATCGTCAACAATCTCAGCGTCCCATTCAACACTGACCCCTAGCGGCGCTTTTGCCTTCCAGCGCGATCGCGTCTCATCCAAAGTCTGCACAGACTCTAGATGATTCATAAACGTAGGCAAATTCTCTAAATCTCGCCAGTAAGTATACAGTCTCTCTACCGGCTGATCGATCGTCACCGTTTTTTCAACGCGAATGTCCTGCTCTAGCCCAGCCGCCTCGCTAATCTTTTCAGGCAAACTCTTGTCACTAGTCGCCCCGTGGTAGGCCAACCCGCCGCCTGCTAGCGCCATAATCGCACCCTTTAGCGAGCGACTTTGCAGCCCTCGAAGCACCATCGCCCCACCCGTAATCAGCGCCGTCCATCGCTCGGCTTCGCTAATATTTGTCTTATCTGGGTCGTTTTTTTGAAGACCACTGCTTTTTACACCACTGCTCTTTACACCACTGCTCTCTACAACTTCTTCCATTGCTCTGTTCCCAAAACCTGTTCGCTTATCGTAGTGAGGAGGTCTTGAGGCTTCGTCTGTCTGAAGTATGGAGAGCACACTGTCTTAAGCGTTAGCTATTCAACTGGGCAGCTCTCTAAAAGGAGAGTGGTAGCTAGATCGGCAATCTCGTCGGTCGCGCCTAGCGTTGGCAGCAGTCGAAACTTCACCTTCGGGAACCGCTCAGCTAATTCCTCCGTGCGATGGGTAATCGCATCGGTAATGCCGCCTGCAAACAAAAAGTAGGGCAAAATCGCAATTCGCTGCGCCCCTTTTTGCATCAGCTCGATTACTTTTTCTTCAATGTCGGGCGCGGTTGCCCAATAAGCCACTTCCGTATTGAGCTGCTGAGCGAGCGCCTTAATTTTGCGGTTGCCCTTGGGTCGGCGGCTACCGTGGGCTACTAGCAAAGCCGCCTCTGCGGGAACTGCCTCAATTCGCTGAGCGAGTACATCTAGCATCTGGGCATGACCCCCTAAATGGGGACACAGCGTTAGCGCGATAGACTCACCTAGCTGCTGCTTTGCCTTCGCAATCTCAGCCGGCAAATCTTCCTTCACATGTACGCCCGCCATCAAAAATACGGGCAGCAGCTTTAGCTCGCGAACGCCTGCTGCCACCAATCGCTGGCCGAACTTAACGATTTGCTCGCTCAGCTCAATAGATGAAAGCTCTAAACAAGCCGTGCCCACAATGGCATCGCAATGAGCGGGCGGCACTTCGGCGCTGACTTTGATCTGCGGCCGCGTCAGCAGCAGCGTACGACCTATCCCACGTTCTGTCGTGGCGCTACCAACTGAACCATCTGCAAGAAGATGGCCCTCAGGCGATTCAGCCTTCAGCGAGCGACGACTGCTTCCGGTAGCCGATTGTAGCGAATCCTCTAGACGCTGCCGAACTAAGTCAGCTAGCCGATTCATCGCCTCCTTTGGGCGAGGGTCGCGGCTACCGTGCGAGATCAATAAATATGCAACTGGAGCGACCACTGGTTTCAAAAGACACCTTCTTAGAATTTATACAAATCTACACAAGCAGGAGCAACCTAGCCTAACGTCTTCTTCTAATTGATAGCGAAGATTATGCAATCCGAACAACTAATTTTAATTATTCAACGGATAAACCGCCTCCGGATGTATCGCAGACTTCAGTTTTTAATGTTCTACGCCAAGCCCGCCTAACCCTTGTAAATACCCCCTTGTAAATACCTGATGCGATCGCTAAGCAGTGCCAAACTTCCTATGGCAAGATAGGTTTGGGCAATAGGTCTCGGTAAGTGCGATCGCGCGTTCTCAAGTTCTACCCTCCGGCGTAAAACTTTTAGCTCAGCTGCCATTAGTCCGCCATTAGTAAAGGGGCGGTGGTATAATTCTAGAAATATGGCGAGCGTGGCCAAGTGGTTAAGGCAGTGGATTGTGATTCCACCATTCGCGGGTTCAAGTCCCGTCGTTCGCCCTTCTTTTTAAGATTCGATGAGTAGGCTGGTTCAAAAACTAGTCCGCTTACCTTTCGCTTAACTCAAAATTCACTACGGCAGCTGGTGCCCGATAGAGACCTTGAGCAGCTTGTCTATCTGAGCATTGACTGATGTGATGCCAAATTTTGATTGGGCCGCTGCCTGGCCTCGCCTGGCGATCTCACTGGCTAGCTCAGGATGATGATAGGCCATGGCTATAATATCTGCCAGCTTATCCGAGTCTCCAGGCGGCGCTAGCCAACCCGTTTGCTCCGGCTCAATAATTTCTAAAGCCCCCCCAGCAGCAGCGGCCACAACCGGGCGATCGCTCAGCATTCCTTCTACAATCACACGGCCAAAGGGTTCCGCAGCCGTAGAAGTATGGGCAATCAAATCGCAGGCACTCATCAGCTCAGGGATATCCGGGCGAAATCCTAAGAACTTCACCCGCTCTCCTAGTCCAAGCTCCTCAGCTTGACGCCGTAGCTGCGCGGCATAGTCTTCTTCGCCAAACAGCGCATCACCGACCAAAATTGCACAAACCTGCGGCGGGCAGTGCGCCAGCGCGTCGAGCAGAACATGCTGTCCTTTCCAGGGGGAAAGCCGACTAAAATGACCGACGACAAATTGATCGCTAAGGCCCAACTTAGCTCGAATCTGCGATCGCGATTGATCAGATCTGCAATAGTCATCCGGGTTAAATCCGTTGTACACCACCTGCGCTAGCGCCGCCTGTCCGCCTGCACCGACAAATGCCGCTCGGCTAGCCTGCGAGTTAGCGATGACGAGCGCTGCTCGGTTTGCAAAAGTGATGATAATCCGGCGGCTGAGCGCACTAAAGTGCTCCGCAGAGATGATGTCATGCAGGTGGTACACCAGCGGCCTGCGGCTGAAGAAACTAGCGATCGCACCGACCACCAGCGCTTTTTGAGTGTTGGCATAGATGCAGTCGTAGTGCGAGCTTAGGCGGCTAACTTGGGCAATCAGTGGCCAAAGCTGTTTAATTGATTTGACAGCCTGTCCTAGGCCGCCTTGTTTTTGAAAATTGAGCGACTTCTCAGCGAGAACGTCTACGGCAATTTTCTGCTGACTCAACCGCTGCGGAAACGGCCCTGGCGCGAAGGTACAAACTCGGCAAGTATCGCGGTAGTGTGCAGCAAGATCGGCCAGACATAGCTCAGCACCGCCTAACTGTCCGCTTTGGTCAAGAAAGAGAATTTTCATGAATGATTGGAATGAAGATATTTCCACGACTGAAGCTTTAATCTCACAAATCGAGTCAGTGGATATTCGAGATAACGGTAGCTGAGCTGACCCACCCAAAGAGTAATTAAGCAGCAAAAGATCATACCGAGATTGAGCAGGATGAGACTAAAGTCGAAGCGTCTCTGTAGCAAAATCAGGGGTTTGATGCAGAGCGATAAAGCTAGATAGTGCGTGAGAAAAATGGCGTAGGAAGCAGCACCTAGTTGCTGAGGTAAAGGATGCATTAATAACGACTTCACAGAGAACAGGCGAGGTGACCATCTCACGGGATTTTTTTGAGTATTCTGGTTTTGTTCGCTGGCGGCTAAACCGCCAATGATAAAGACAGAAGCGGTGTCATAGGTAATAAATTCGTAGCCTTGCATAGCAAAGCTATTGGAGCCTGTGAGTAGATAGTTATCAATGAGGCCAAATACCAAGAAGGCAGTGAAACCCCAGCCTAAGAACGCTTTTTGCCAGACTGGTTTAATAGAATAGCGTGTGAGGCAAAAAGCCATAAGTCCGCCTGCCGCAAATTCTAGGCCGTAGAGCGAAAATAAAAAGTGAAGCCAGAAAGCGGCACTATTTTCCCCCCACCCAACAGAGTAAGCAACGATGTTAAATACGATGCTCAAGGCTATCCAGCTGCCTAAAACAGGCAGTGCAATTTTGGGCTTGAGCGAGATTAGGAGGCCAAATAGGGCGTAAAACAACAGAATATAACTCAAGAACCAGGCAACAGAAAGAACCGGTGGTAGCTGTTGAGGAATGAGCAGTAGAGACTTCAGAATAACGCCTAGGTTGGTCTCATGACCTCTGCCGAGGGTTGGGAGGAGAAAGTAAATTGGAATGACTGCTAGATTAATCAACCAATAGAACGGATAAATGCGCAGGCAGCGGTTGGCCATAAACCGTCCCCAAGAAAGGGAGAAATCTAGCTGATGGGCATACGTCCAAAACAGGGTAAAACCGCTTAGGACAAAGAAGAGTTCTACCCCTGCATCTGCGAACCGAAAACTGTTGAATAAAAAGGGCTGACCTAACTTTTGCTCGAATAGCTCTGTGGCGTGAAACAACAGAATTAAAACAATGGCGATTCCTCTAAGTGCATCTAGCGTATAAAGCCGAGCAGCTTGCTTTGACGATGGCTTTGACGATGGCTTTGACGATGGCTTTGACGATGGCTTTGACAGTGATTTTGGCATAGTGGCACTTCCTCCTATTGCAACAATGGGATGCGGTTGAGCGAATGCGAAGTAATCTCCTTTTTATAAAGCGCTAACGTTTCTTCGGACATGCGCTGAGCGCTGAGATTTTCCAAGTTGCGCTGTGCTTTCTGCTGCCAAAGCTGGCGTAAGTCTGAGTCTTCTAGTAACCGAGTGACGGCCTGAGCGATCGCACCTGAATCTGCTGGCGGCACTAGCCAACCCGCCGCCCCCATGTCTAGCGCCTCCGGAATACCATCGACTCGGCTAGCGACAATCGCGCATCCCGCTGCTCTCGCTTCGGCTAGCACTAGGCCAAACGGCTCTTGCACAGAGGCGAGAACAAACACATCGGCGGCCAGCAAGTAGCGTTGCGGTTCGGGTTGAAAGCCCTCGAAGTGAATGCGATCATTCGCCTTGCTGTTTCTCGCCTGCTGCTCGAACTTAGCTCTATCGGGGCCTTCTCCAACAATATAGAGGTGGGCTTGAGGGAACGCTAAGGCCATCTGGTTAAAGCCCTCAATCAGGATGGAGATACCCTTGCGAGGATTGAGGCCAGCTACAGTGACAACCGCGGGCTTTTGGAGCGGCAGCGGTTCGACCTGGGCAATGGGTAGTTGACGCGGACTCCCAACGGGGCCGTTGCGGATCGTGCTGAGCTTGGCAAGCGGAATTCCTCGCTGATGCATAGATTGGGCCACAGCCTCGCTCACTGCAATTGCCTGATCCGCCCAACCCATCAGCAACGCGCTGCGCTGAAACTCGTTGTGCACCGTCGAAATTAAGCGATAGCGGGCCGCAAACTTTAGTAGCTTAGCCAGGACAACGCCCGTCATCATGTGAGCGTGCACAATATCCGGCTGACACTGATAAATAATCGTGCGATATTGCGAAGCGGCTCCAGCTAAATTTTTCCAGCGTCTAGTCTGGTTCAGCGGCCAGTGCTCCACGCCATACTGAGCCAGCAATGTCTCGTACTCACCGCCGTTAGAGGCCACTGCGACCTGGTGACCCGCCTGCGCTTGCAGACAGGCTAAGTCTACGGCCACGTTAACAATACCGTTGCCGACTTCGCGAATATGGTTAAGTATGTGGAGAATTCGCATTACGCCGCCTCAGTTACGGACTCAGTCACAGGTTCGGCTACAAGCGGCTGGGCAGGCTTGAGGCCATTTAGAATGTCTAGATATTGGCGGACGACGCAGTCGATTGTGAAGGCCTGCGATCGCGCCTTTAATTCACTCGCATCTGTCGGCTGCTTTAGCATGGCGATAATGGCCTCAGCCATAGCCTCAGCATCTCCTACAGGCACCAACTTGCCATATTTTCCCTGCTGCAGAATCTCGGCAGGCCCGCTTTTACAGTCGGTAGCAACAACCGGCGTTCCAGCAGCGATCGCCTCGGCCACCACATTCCCAAACCCCTCATAAATAGAAGAGAGCACAAACACATCTGCCTTAGCCATGTAAGCATAGGGATTCTCAACAAACCCCGGAAAGGCCACATCGTCTGCAATGCCAAACTTTTCGATCAGTCGCTCTAGCTCAGGCTTAATGTCTGGCTCGCGCGGATCGACATCGCCTAAAATCATCAGCCGCGCTGGCTGCTGCTGCCGCACACGGGCAAACGCTTCTACTAGCGTGGCAAAGCTTTTTTGTTTTACCAGTCGCCCGACACCGAGCAAAACCGGTGGCTGATTAGGCGCGAACCAGGGATGATCAACCGCCGCAGATGCTTTCTGGCTGAAGTCTGGGGTAACCACTGGATTATGAATGACGCTGATGCGTTGACTGAGAATATCGGCATTCTGTTCTAAATCTTGAGCCACACCCGATGAAGCCGCCACAATAGCATCGGCCATCGGATAAAACCACTTGACGGTCGCCCATTTTAAAGTTTGCATGAGCTGGCCGTGGCGGTCTTGAAACTGCTGCGAGAGATGGGTCTGTACGCACATAACCACTTGCGTACTTGCGCCTGCCAGTTGCCTTGCCCAGGTGCCCGAGCTAAGGATATCTAACGTCGTAATCAGAAAACTGGGCTGTTCTTGTTCTAGATACTGCTTGAGTAATCTTGTTTTATGGAAGAGCAGAGGAGCCTTTGCATCTAGATCTATCAGGCGCACATTATCAGGCACTTTAGAGAGATAGGCACCCTTGGCTTGTGCGACGACGAGATCGACTGGGAGATTATGGGCAGTAAAGCCTTCTGCAAGGTGCAGCATAACGCGCTCAGCGCCACCACCATCGAGGTTAGGAATAAACAAGCTGATACAGGGTTTAGTCATGGTGTTCTTCTGTGTATAGGTGGAAGTAAGTCTCTAATAATTAAGCCGGTATTAGCTCAACGACTACGGGCATATCGCTAACATTTAAAGAAATAGACGTGGGGTTGATGGACTGGTTCGTCGAGGAAAGATCGGGCAAAAGCGCGTACAGATTGCTTTCGCGAATGGCGGTATCAAAGTCTAGAGTAATAGGTCGAGCAGGCACCGAGAGATCGCGTTGATCGGGCAAGTTGAAGCTAGAAACGGCCTGCCAGAGCACTAGATAAAAAGTCCCCTGGCGGCTCTGTAGCAAAGTGTGGTGAACATTTTGGATGTCTCCTCGAATCGCATATTTAAGTTGGCCGGGAGAGAAATTGTCTCCGTTGTTCTGAGAATTGTCTTGAAGCAGCGAGATTAAGTTCTGTAGGGCGGTAAAGGCGGGTTTAGGCGATCCCTCCCGGCGCAGCAGGCCAAAGTGAGATTCCTTGCCGGATTTTTTCCATTTATCTATCAGCTCGTTGATGTAAACCCGCCGAATGCCCTGGTTGAAGTACTCCAGACACAAACGAGGCACGTACTTGCCAGCCGCCGCTTCGGAAATGCCCGGTTGGCCATTTTTATCGGCTAGGTCATTGTGCCAGCCTGCTTCGGTGGCCACGATGGGCCGATCTGGGCATGTCAACTCTGCTGCCGGAATCCATTTTTTCTGTAGATCGGTGGTGGGCTGGTTACCACCGGCGTAGCTGTGCATGGTGCCGTAGTCACAGGCGATCGCGCCCAGCTTTTTGGCATTCTTAGGGAAAGCTAGCGCTGGCCCCAAAACGCTTAGTGAGGCTAGCTGTGGGTCGTTTTTGATTGCGCCGTAGAGATCGGATTGAAAACGGCGTACGCCTTCTGGAAAGGGTTTATCCTCGTAGGTCAGATCTGGCCAAATGTCCCACTCATTCGGGCCTTCCACAGCTTCGATTGCAGTAGGGATTAAGCTGGTAATTTCTACTGCCTCGGTGGCATTTTTCTGATCTCTAGGATCCATTACCAACGTAGATTTAATGCCCAAGGTCGCTAAGTCGGCGAGTTTTTGCTGGAGCGCTGTGTCTTTTAGCTTGACGCCGTCTCGAATGTGATGAATTCCGAGGGTTTGCAGACGAGGCCTGATGGTGGCGTTGTAGTCGCCGTAGGCACTATCGGTTCTACTCAAATGCGTTACAACGCCGATGGAATCGATAAATGAATAGGCACTGCGAGCGGTTTCCGGGAGAATTGGAACTTGATGCTTTTGGCTGGCGTTGCTCTGTCTCAGGTTAATCGGGCCTAAGAGCGCGACTATCAGGGCGATCGCAGCGCCCAGCAGCAGGCCCCAAAATCCACTCTGCCGCATTCGAATATTCAGCCAAGGTAGAAATCTCATCGTCTAGCGCTCCTCCAGAAATCTTTGATAGAGAGCATTTGCTGAGGGCAAAAGCGGATGTGCAGATAGATCTTGCAGCACATCTTGTTTAACTTTGGCTTTGGCTTTAGTTGGCACCGCCACTAAGTTTTCCGGCAGGCTCAGCTCCTTTTGCGCCGATCGAAGTTGTTCAAAAATGTCTGCTTTCATCTCAGGCGAAATCGGCTCCATTCTAAATGAGGTGCCGTAGAGCCGATTGACTTTTTCAACCGTTTGGGAAGGACGCTGGGTGGTGTCTGCGAACTCTGAAATAACGAAGCGATCGCGCAGCGGCCAGATCGCTTCGTAAAAGTTCAAATAGCTTTGAATCGCTAACCTCACCGAGAGCGCTTGATCGACCACTAAAACGGAGGCGATCGCATCAATAGGCGCGCGAATTAGCACAACAATAGGCACACCATACTCTGCTGCTTTAATTATCTGCATTGGAGCGTGCATGTGATGGGCGCATTTAGCGTCAGGATTTTGCAGACGAAACGCCACTGAAAAGAAAGAATTAGCCGAACGCGGAAAGCCTTCTATGCAAATGTCTTTTTGAGGAGAGACTTTTTTCCACTGATTTTGTTTAGAGAACGGAATGAACTGATACAGCGGCTCGTGCCGTCCCATAACGCCGCCCGTCCAGTACTTAGTGTTTTTGATTAAAGTTCTAGCAATCATGTTCGCAGTTAGTAAGGTTTCTTTCTCAGATGAACTATTGTTTATAAAACTCTTCCATCGGTGGTGTGATTGCCTGCTTATGAGGAAATTACTACTTAGGAGCCGTTGCCGCCGCCTGATTCGCTCGCTGGAGCTGGGTATTGTACTTAGCAGCACTTAACCCAATGCCTAAAAAGCCCCAGAGCACCATGCCAGAAACACCCAGCATCGAGACGTTAAGTCCGATTTGGGCAAGCAATCCAAGCGCGATCGCTCGAGCCGCCAGCGCAAATTCATCTAGCTGAGAAGCCGTTGTCTGAAACAGGGTGTAAAGCATTAAAAACAGACCCGTAAGATAGGGCAGCGTCCCTAGCCATCCCAGCGAAAACATGAGGGTGAGTACGCCGCTGTCCCGGCTTCCCAAACTGCCGCTCTGAAGCTGAAAGGCCAGACCTTCGCCCAAAGTTTCTAGCAGCGCAGCGTCGAGTAGCTCGCTATAACCTGCTGCTCTAGCCTTGTAGCTACCGTCGTCTTTGGTCTCGGAAAGAGACGCTAGCCTAGGCACAATCTCGCTCGCCAACGGCTCAACGGCAACCAGCGGTGCAACCAGCATCACCATCACTGTCAGAGCGATAAACAAGCGCATTTGTAGATAGGACTTTAAAGAAGATATATAAACCAACAGACTCGCCATCCAGCTCACCCATCCAGCCCGAGCAAGCGAGAGTAAAAAGGAGAGATAGCCGACGCCCGTCGCAGCAAATTTGAGTGTCTCTTTGTTACTCAGCAACAGAATCAAACCTGCAACCATCACCGCCGCGAATGGTTGAGGCGAGTTCATAGTACTCCACACGCGGATGCCCATAGGCTCTGGCTGGCCAAACACAAGCGAGCCTGCATTCTCTAACCAGAAGCGATCCCACAGTGGAGCCGTCAGGTACTGCCACAGGCCATAGGCCCCCATCACCAATACGCCCCACAAAAAGGTGCGCTGAAGGTTTTGGCGATAGGCCAGATATTGTCGCCAGTTAACCGACAGATGGAAGCCAAACAGCAGCGGAGGCAGCCAATCTAAGAGGGCAAGCAGGCCTCCAGCAACTGAACTTTTTACCAGGCTTAGCATGAATCCGTAGAACACGCTGGTAAAACACATCAGAAACGGCAGCCCACCCCGGCTGTAAGCTGTAGGAAGATGCCGAAATAAGGTGAGTCCACAAATCATCGTCACTAGGGGCGGCGCTAGCAGGACAGGGCTAGGATCTTGCCAGCCACTTTGATAGTCGATGAGGCGACGCACCAGAGGCGTGATAAACCACAGCCACCAGGTAAAGCCTATGTAAAGGATGGGATAGCGGAAGTAGAGCAGCAACCCGACCGCGAATGCACCTGCTGGGAAGAGCAATCGCAGCAAGCTGCCCGCACCTGCAAACGTGCCTAACGCAGTGATAATCGCGAGGACTAGAATGCCAATCCAGGCGATCGCCGGTTGGAATTTTAGCCAGTCTAGCGGGTGATAGGTCGAAGAGGATAACATTATCGAAATCGGGTAAATAAGCCAGGATTGCGAACCGTCGCCCAAGAGTGAGCTACGGACTGCGGCAAATAGCTCAGGCTAAAAGCCGCTAGCGTTCGTAGACTCAATTTGTGATACTTCAGCGCTTTCTGTAGATAAGGGCGAGCTTCGAGCGGCTGTCCTAACCTTAAAAAGCCGATGCCAAGAGTGGTACTAGAATGAGCCAACTCTTTTCGGAAATAGGATCGGTAGGCACGAAGATTTTCGTCTTCCATAAAGCGTTGATTGCAGAACGTACCGGCTTTGCCCTTACGGATTTTAGCCTGGGCGTCGCGAGAGCCGCTCACCATGTTTTCCGACTGGGGATGAACTCGATAGTAGGCTAGTCGCTGCGGGCAATAATACGCGCCCCGGCCAGTGCGACAGGCTAAATAAGTGGTGTAACAGTCCCAAAATACACCGGCTTCGGACAGCTTCTCCCAGTCCACACCCTCCGCGCGAACGAGCGTTGCTAAGGCCATAAATACTGACTGATCGACTAGGCCAATTTTCCAAAAAGGTTGGTGTATCCCTGGCGCGAGGAGATCGCGCTTTTCTCGCTGAGAGTGCTTCTGCGTAGCCGGCCAGTCGACGCTGCTGTTCTGGTCAATAATGTAATAATCACAGAAGGCGAGCGCCAAATCTGGATTTTCTTCGAGTGGCTGTACCAGCGTAGATAAGAAGTCTTCACCCCATTTGTCATCGTCATTCAAGCTGGCGACATATTTGCCTTTGGCCTCGACAAATCCTTTGGTTATGTTCATACCCATACCCAGATTCTTATGGTTGCGTCGAAGTCGAATCCGATCGTCTTGAAAGGAATCGATTACTGGCTGGGGGTTCTCGCTACCGCAGTCGTCCGAAACGATAATTTCTAGATTGGTATAGGTTTGGTTCACCGCGCTGGCGATTGCTTCCCTCAAATAGTCGAGGCGATTGTAGGTCGGAACGATGACGCTGATCAAAGGCATTTCATTAGGCATTGTTCTAAATAGGTGAGGGCGATCTAATTTGGAAGACTGAGGCAAGTTAAAAGGAACGAACAGATTATTCGATTGGCTTAAAAGTGTTCAGAGTCTCGTAAGAAGGGTCTCTAATTTGACCTTTAGCCTGTCTTATCCGAGTCGAGATATGTTTCGCAGATTTAAGCAGTTGTCCGTAACGACCATTACCTAAATAGCGACGTAAAAAAATAATAGTACCTAATCGACGAAAAACCTTTGAGTATTGCAAGGCCGAATAGCAGTCGGTGGCCTGCTTTTTTAGCTCGCGGGCTTGGTCAAGGTTATCATTTTGCAAGGCTCGATAAGCAACAGAAAGATGTGCCAAACCGTATGCTCTGTCTTTTTTATCCTCATCAGAATCACCTTTAAACGCTTTTTCAATGACGCTCAAGCGACTCTGCAAATGCAGTTCTAGGTTATGCGATTTACTTCCAGCATGAATTCTGTAGCGCACTAAAGGCTCCTTGACAACGGCAAACTCGTATTGTTTAGCGATACGGATCCACATGTCCCAGTCTTCCGCAGAGCGCAAAGTTTGATCGAACAATCCTACTTCGTCGAAGCACTGGCGGCGAACGATTGGCGCACTGCCGCACATGACCGGATTCTCCTCAATCACTGATGCCCACACTCGGCCTTCAGCAGTAGGTTTGCCCAGGTTTTCTATGAGTTGGCCCTGGCCGTCAATGTTATATATCCAGGTATTAACTAGCCCTACGCTAGGGGAGCTATCTAGAATGCGAACCTGTTTCTCGAGCTTTTGAGGCTCCCAAATATCATCCGCATCTAAAAAGGCAATGTAATCTCCTTTAGCCTCACGAATTCCATGATTGCGAGCCGACGCACAGCCGCCGTTGCTCTGAGCGATCGCCCTCACTCTGCTATCGGCCAAGTTAGCAATCCACTCGCAGGTGCCATCGGTACTGCCATCGTCCACTACTAATATCTCAAAGTCCTGAAAGCTTTGCTGTAGAGCGCTGGCAATGGTTTCGGGCAGGTAGGCAATCGCATTATAAGCGGGAATAACAACAGAAACTTTTGGATTAGCCATAGGAGAAAGAGATCTCTTTCGAATACTGCTTTGAACATTGATTTAGAGAAGGCGTCTTACTCATGAGGGTCTAGCCCTGAAGCTGCTAGCTTTGAAGTCGATAAATTTGAGGCGGAGAATTTCAAACGCTCGTAGATAGTGAAAAAAGACAACTAGCAGAAAAACGGTTATTTTGTGGCTCCCTCGATTGAGCCGCCCGTCTTGATAAGACTTGCGAAAGGCTGAGCGCAGAGGCGGGCGGAGCTGGGTCAATAGACTATCTTCAAAGACAAATGATTGGAGTATATGATCGTGAGTGCTGGTCTGGCTAAGCCGGTAAGCACCGATTAACGTTCTTCGATTTTTCTGGCAGAACTGGCCAAACAAGGCCCGAGCCGGATGGTGGATGTAGCAGTCTTCGGCGTAGAAAACCTGGTAGCCCGCAGCCGATACTCGCTTGCCCCACTCTGCATCGCCGCCCGACTGTAGGCGAATGTTGAAGTCTCCCACCTGTTCAAATACCGATTTGAAGGCGAATAGATTAGCTGTCGCGCCCCATCCTTGTTCTTCTAGGTACTTCTTTTGCTGTAGGTTAAACAGACTGTCGTACAGCTCAATCGGATTGGGGCGATCTGACCGCTGGAAGAAAAGCCTAATGTCGCCAGCGATAAATCCGCAGTTTGGGGTTTGTTGCAAATGCCAGATCCCTTTCTCTAACCAGTCTTCGGCAGGAATACAGTCTGAATCTGTAAAGGCGAAAGCGTTGCCTTTTGCCAATGAAATTCCTTTATTTCTAGCAGCATAAGACCCTATTTTATTTTCGCAGGCTAATACAGCTTGCGGGAAGCCATTGACGACATCTGCTACGTTGTCAACAGAATTATTATCAATGACTATGATCTCATATTTTTCCTTCGACAAAGTCTGTTTTTCCAATGACTCTAAGCAAAGCTGGAGACGAGCTGAGTCGTTGTAGACCGGAACGATTACTGATAGAAAGAGAGTACTCATAGATATATGTTTAAGGCTGTGCTGGTCATGAAATTTGTCTACCTCGTTTGGTCTACTCTCTTTTCTCTATTTTTTTCTTTGGATAGGCGATGAAGCTGTAGCCAGCGCAAGCCTATATATACGATTGAACAGGCCTGGCAAGAGAAAGGCAATGCCCAGAGAATAGGCGATCACACCACCCGTGACATAGGCTACTAAATTGATGTAAGGATGAGGCCAGCTTTGTAATACTTGCTTCATTCCTAAAATGCATGCGACCATGATTAACGTACTTAAGATAGGAGCGCTGTACTGAAGCAAATATTGCTTAATATCTATCTTTATCAGCTTCTTAACTAGAATGAGAGGAAGGGGTGAAAACAGATAGCCAGAAGTGACATAGCAGATGGCAACCGCAGCAATTCCCCACTGTACGACTATTAAAAAGCCAATCACATTACACACCGTTGTCAGAAAAATAATCTTTAGCCTCCATAACGGCTTGTTCATGGCCAGAAGTACAGTGCTCATAAAGTACTGTGCCGAGTGAACGATTCCAATGAAGGCGAGTATCTGCATGATAGGCACACTAGGCAACCACTCTTCTCCAAACAGAACGGTTATCAGCTCTGGCGCTAGAATGGCAATGCCTATGAAAACAGGCAATGAAATCAAACTGGTATACTTCGTCACCTTATAAAAAGCTTTTCTCATTCTCTCTGGCTCTTTTTGAATGCGAGAAAATGCTGGCAGTGCTACCTGATTGGTCACATTCGTTAAAAGCCCAATCATAATCAGCAGTATTCGATAGGCCACACTGTAATATCCCAGTGCAACTGCGCCTAAAAAGTACCCAATCAACAAATCATCTGCTCGACGATTGAAGAAGTTGAGAAAATTGAAGCCAACAATGTTGATGCCAAACGAGAACAGCTCTCTAAAATGCTGGCTGGAGAACCTAAATCCCGGTCTCCAGTTACTCGTGCTCCATAGCAAAATAGCGCTCGTCAATCCGAAAACAATCTCTTTGATGACTAAGCTCCATACGCCTAAGCCCATGTATGCAGCGCTCATTCCGGCTATGCCGCAGGCAACTGTAGCTACTAGTGAACGGGCCGCAAGTATTTTAAACTGCATATTGCGCTGTAGCACGGCAGACTGAACGCTACTCAATCCACTAAACAGAAAGCTCAGCGACATCCATCGAATAATCGCAGCGAGCGATGGCTCGCTGTAAAATTTTGCTACAAACCCAGCACCAGCGACAGTTCCTAGCACAAAAAGCGTGGCCATAAGTACGCTCGTCCAGAAGGCTGTATCTAAGTGAGCAGCTTCTATTTTGTCTCTTTGAATAATGGCCTGGGCAAAGCCTTGATCTAAGAAGAGCTGCATGAAAGCTAAAAAGACGCTAGCTAAGGCGACTAGTCCAAATGCCTCTGCTCCTAGTAACCGAGCTAACAACAAGAAAACTGCCGTTGAAGCTAGTTGAGCACCCCATTTCTCGATAGCAGACCATAGGGTTCCATGAATTACCTTTTGTCGCAAACTCATAAAAGTATCATGCTCAAAGATTATCGATCAGCCGAATGACTCTATGAACACTCAATAAGCACCCAATCCAGAAAACACTTTAGGAACCGTCATTAGCAAAAGCTGAAAGTCTCGTAGCACTGTCCATCGCTTCAGGTAATCTAAGTCCAACTGACTGACCGCTGACAAATTGCAGTTGTTAGATCGCTCGGTGACCTGCCAAGCGCCGGTGATTCCGGGCAGCGCGTTTAGTCGTCCTTGCAAAGCTGGCTCAATGCGCATGGCATCGTATAGCGCCCAGGGCCTAGGGCCGACCAAACTCATCTCGCCGCGCAGCACGTTTAATAGCTGCGGCAGCTCGTCCAGACTATATTTGCGCAACCATCGGCCCACTCGAGTAATCCGAGGATCGTTCTTGAGTTTATGAATACCGGACTGCTTGCCCATAACCTGATGGTGAATTTGTTCGGCATCGGCTTGCATAGTGCGAAATTTTAAAATTTGGAACAGCTCTCCGCGATAGCCAATGCGCCACTGCCTGAAGAAAATAGGGCCAGGTGAATCCCAGCGCACCAGCACGGCGAGCATTAAGAATAGAGGACTTAGCACCACCAGCAAACTCGCAGCAATCAGCCAGTCGGCTAGGCGCTTGAATCCCCAGGCAAGAGGCGATCGCGATTTTGGCAACCGGGTGCCGCTAGGCAAACATACGAAAATGCGTTTGTGGGTACGCCGACAGGCCATCGCCCAGCTTCTAATCGTTTCTTCACCTAGGCTCATATCAGCACGAATACCTTTGACGGGCGATCGCGCTAAGCAGGCTTCAAACCACTGGCGATTCTGCAGCGCTGGAACAGACTGCATCGGTCGGCGGCGAGAGGCTATAGTCGGCAGCTTAATGAGTAGCCACTGTTGCCGCCACAGCAATCGAGAAGGAGAAAGGTCTTGATCGTCTAGCTGAGCTAAAGACAAGACTCTAGGCATTTTGAGTAGAGCAGTTGATGAAGTCATAGAATCTCTGGATGGTTGTAGATGCAAGATGGTTCGAAAATTGGCGATGAGGCGAGATCAACGGCGGCGAGGCAGAAAACTCTCTTCCCGGTCGCGGTCATCGAGAAAGATGTCGTCTAGATGCTCATCCTCCCGGTACGCAGGCTTTCTGGCTGAAGGCGGCGCCAAATAAGCTGGCCCAGGGTTGGAAGAATCATTAACGACAATACCGAGTCGATTCACTCTTGCCAAGATTGAGACCGCCTGAGCAACGTTGGTTTGCGTCGCCTGACGGAGCCGACTAACGGTGACAACGCCTTGGCAGAGCGAAGCAATTTGCAAAGCATCTACTCGGCCTAGCACCGCAGAACTATCGAACACAATCAGGTCGTACTGCTGCTCAAACTTGGCGGCTAGCTCTATCATTCGATGGGAGTTGAGCAGCCGCACCGGGTCGTCAGAACGCGGCCCGGCGGTGAGAATATCGAGCCGCGTACCGGCTAAAGATACGGTAACGGGCAACGGGGTTTCTATCGACGCCAGCAAAATCGTCAGCCCGCGTTTGTTAGAAAGTCCCATCTTTTGGCCAATAGAGGGATTTCGCAAGTCGGCGTCAATTAACAACACTCTTTTTTGCGATCGCGCCGCACTTAGGGCCAATCCGAGCGCCAGCGTTGTTTTCCCCTCCCCTGCGACTGCCGAGGTCACCATCACCGACTTCAGCGGCTCTCCGGCAAGCTGAATGTTCTTGTAGATCAAATCAACCGCTTCTCTAAACGGCTCCCACTGCACCAAACTCAAGGTCGCATCCGTTTCCATAGAGGCGACTTGACGAGAGCGAGCCAGTTTGCCACTGAACTTGGGCAGTACGCCTAGCAGCGGCAGCGCCGTCCATTTTTCAAGCTGGGCTGGGGTGCGAGCCACCGTATCACTAGCTTCTCTAACGTAGGCGAGCGCTCCGCCGATAAAGAGTCCAACAACGGCACCCATCGCCAGATTTTGAATAGGATTAGGCGCTATCTTACGACCGGCATCAGGCTCTTCAACTATCGCCCACTTAAAGCCCCCTTGGGCGAGGTCGTTAGTCAGCGCCTGACGGGTTTGCAAAAGCTCTGCTAGCGAGGCTCTTTGGGTCTCTACTTCGGGCTGAAGCCGGTCGTATTGAGCGATCAGCTCAGGATAGATGTCTAAGTCCTGCTGCAGTGACTGCTGCGTTTTGACCAAACTATCTTCGCGAGCCGCCATCCCGCTGAGCGCGATCTGAGTGTCAATTAGCTCTTGGACGAGTGCCAGGCTGCTCGCGCCTAACTGCCCGTTCGAGAGCAAATCGGCCTCTTGTCCGCCAACGAGTTGACTAGCATCTGGGCCTAGCAAACGCCGGCTTTCTTGCTTTAAGAGCGCTATTTGGCGATCGCGCTGAGCCTGCAAATCTTGAGCGGTGGGATCGGCTTGCGTATACACCGCTAGCCGTTCTGCGAGTGCCAGTTCGCTAGTTTGAAGCGCATTTAACAACGACTGGTAGCGATCCGACTGGCTTAGCTTGTTTGCTATTAGCGCCTGCTGAGGATTCATTGAAAGCGATTGTTCAATTGCCTTGTATTTGGCCTGGGCCTCTTGATAGGCTGCAGCCAGCGCCTGCCGCGCCTGAGACACCTGATTGAGGGAGTCGGCCGCTACCAAGGACTGTTGCTGGGGATCGATAGTTTTGCCATTCTGCCGAAACTCTCGCAGGGCCTCTTGAGATTTTTGCAAATCGCCTTGGACTTGGTCAATCTGTTTATTTACCAGAGCCAGCCCGTCGTTGAGTCGCTTATCTTGCTGCGCTTCGTTGTAGTTAAGATAAACTTCTCGAAGTGCGGCTAGTGAAGCCTGCGTTTTAGCCGCATCTTCTCCGGTAAAGACAGCTTCAAAAATGCGGGTTCGCGTACTGTCTTCTTGTACCTGAGAAAGCGCCAGAGAACTGTAAAAACTATCGATGCAGGCGGCCTCGCCAACGCCGTTCTCACAAACCTCAGGGTGAGTCTTTACCGCATATGCAGCAAACTGCTTGCTCCGCATCAAATTGAGCTGAGTCGCATAGTCGAGCGCAACTTGAGAAGATTCTGTCTCTGCGCCATCTTTCGAGTTAAGGCTAATAGAATCAGAGACGTTAGGTTCTACTAGCAGCCGCATTTCACTTTGATAGACGGGCGTTTGCAGCATCGTGGCGCCTGCCGCTAGACCGATGCTCGCAGCGATCGCACCGCCCAACCACAGCCCTCGCCGCCAGAGAATTTGCAGCAGCTGACCATAGCCCATTTCAGCTTCTAGATTAGCGGATGTAGTATCTGTTGGATTAGCTGGGAAAGGAATGTCTGTCATGATTTTGCTCTCTCGATCATCATTGTGATCGCGGTGTTACTCAATGGGGGCATTGACAACCGTCATTAGCTGACGGTCACAGGCAGCTTTTGCTTATTTAGAATTTGTCCAATTGTTTTCTCAACTTGTTCAAAAAACACGGCTTCCGAAAAGTGGCTCAGCGCGTGTTCGCGAATACCGCGATAGTTCCAACAAATTTGCGAAGCCTCAATAACAGCGGCTTGCACCGCTTCTGGCGACTGCCGATCGAAAAAGACGCCGGTTTTGCCAGGAACTTGCGTATCCAAAACGCCGCCCGCGCCGTATGAAATAACTGGCGTTCCGCTAGCGTTGGCCTCAATGGGAACTAGCCCGTAATCTTCTAAGGCAGCTACAATGACAGCCTGCGCTTTAGCCATCAAGTGCGATCGCTCCAAATCGCTGACGTGGCCTAAAAAGGCAATATTGTCGAGCGCCTTTTCTTCCAGGTAAGCCCGTTCGGGGCCATTCCCGATAATTAGTAGCGGCAGTCCTAGCCAGTTAAATGCTTCCACAATCACATCAATGCGTTTGTAGCCAATCAGACGAGACGAGACCAAATAAAAATCTTCCTTTTGGTCGCTAAAAACAAAGTTGTCTGCCTCAATCGGAAAATTAATCGTCATAGCCGGGCGATGATAGACGCGCTCAATTCGAGCCGATACCGTGCTTGAGTTCGCTACGTAGACATCGGGATTTTGGGCATATTTGAGATCGGTTTTTCGCATCTCGGCCAGAATAGGGCGCATGAGCGGGTAGAGCTTTCGGTAGCTTTGGTACTGCCTTAAGTAGGTTTGGGTATCCCATAAAAAGCGCGTAATGTTGTGGCAAAAACAGATGTGCATCGCGTCGGGCCGCTTGCGAATGGCCTTAGCAAATCCGGTTGTGCTGCTGATAATCAGATCGTAGGACTGTAAATCTAGCGCCTGGAAGGCAGAAAAGTAGAAGGGGGCCAATAGCCTGAAATATTTGGCGCTCCCTGGAATAGCCTGAAGCCAGGTGGTTTGAATGGGGCGATCGCGTCCTAAATCAATGCTGGTTTGGGCGCTGTAAAGCGAGGTATAAACATCTGCTTGCGGAAAATGTCGGCAAAGCAGTTCAAACACCCGCTCGGCTCCTCCTTTTTGAGTGAGGTAGTCATGCACCAATGCAACTTTCATCTCGTACCTTAAACGGTTAGTCATTTTGCTAGAGAGCGTTCTAGCGAGCTAGCGTCTCTAAAAGCCCAGCAGCCGCAGAATTCCGAAGCTATTATTAATCGGTGAGAAAACAGTTCCTAATGTATCAGTGACGCGATTGAGTCCGTTGGTTTTAACCACAACCGTATCGTTAGGTCTAAGCGGTGGATTGTTTTGGGCATTTACGCCTGCGGCAAAGTCAATATCAACTTGCTGTTGATCGACGGTTCCGTTGCTATTGAGGCGAACGAGATCGACGCTGCTCTTTCTAGCCCGGCGATTAAAGCCGCCTGCGGTCAAAATTGCCTGGTTTAGCGGTGCGTTCGGTGGCAGCTCAATGGCACCTGGATTCTCCACTTCCCCCACTACGTTGACGGTGATAGTAGCCGGAGAGAAGCTAGCAGATGCGAGTTCGGTAGTTTCTTCTGGGCTGAGTGCGGTTGCCGTCGGTACGATAATGCGATCGCCTCTTTGCAGCGGCAAGTCTGCGTCTAACTGTCCCGCCTGTAATAGCTGCCACAAGTTAACGTCAATAGCCTGTCCTGCTGTCCCTGCAGTTCGCGAAGACTGACGCTGAACCTGAATGTTGCGAATGTCCGCAGACTGGGTGATCCCACCCGCCAAGCTAATCACTTGAGTGAGCGTTGGGGTTGGCGAGCCGTCTATGCCATCAGCCGGGAGTGTGTAGGATCCTGGACGGTTAATTTGCCCTGCGATCGCCACTTGCAAAGGTCGAGCCGAAAGCAAGCTGACGGTCGCTCTAGGCCGCCGAATATATTGACCGAGCTGAGCTGATATCTTTTCCGAAGCCTGCTGAATCGTTAAGTCTCCAACTAAGACTTCGCCAGCTAGCGGCAGGTTTAGCGTCCCCCCGGCAAGCACCATAAACTCGCCGCTATAGTCAGGCGCGTTGAAAACAGTCACCTGAACCCGGTCACCCGACCCTAAAAGATATTGGCTATCAGCTGAGCGGTTGTTGACTGAATAATCATCAGGCAGCGTTGACGGCATACTTTCAGCAGAACCTGGAAGAACAGGAATCTCTTCGAAAGCGGATGAGTCCTCAGCCAAAGCTGACTGTGACAGCCCCGTCAGACAAAACGTAAATGAGTAACAGATAGCACAGAAAGCTAAACCGATGTGGCCGCTCTGTACTAAGTGCAAATCTCGCTTATAGAAATAGCGCATTTCAACCTATCTATATCCTTGTGTACACCCCGTATCTCTATAAGGAGCCGTAGCTAATAACCTCGCAGTTGATTCCCAACCGCCCCTATTTAAGGGAACTAAGTGGGAGCTAGAATAGCGATAAACACTCAATTCGCCTTAGTACTCTTAGAAGAGAAGCTACAAGAAGCATGAAGTTATTTCTTTGCAGTTCCTGATATAAAAGCCTGGCATGTACAACGACTATCTATCTACAGGCATATGTTACCTACGCTTAAAACTCAGTCGCTGCGGCCAAAGGGCTAAGCAAGCAAACCTTATCGAGCGACCATCAAACGGGCACTAGACAAACGAAAAACTGTTGTTGATATTAGTAAAGAACTCGCGACTAGCAAAAAGCGGCAAAGAGCAAAGTAAAAGTCTTTAGCTGGTGCCCATTGCTAGCTGTTTTCTAACTGTACATCAAGAAGTCTATATCAGCACGACACTTCTGCGAAAAACACTGATGCGCTCCGCAGAAAATAGACCGTATTACTCTGCGTAACAACGTTTAACGCGTCAAGACTGCAACTCTCTCTGCAATTGAATTAGGCCATTTGGCTTAAACTAACCTGACGAGCATATTAAACTCAGCCTGTTTGCGTATACACATCTGCTTCATACAGGCCCCTGCACATTTAGCAACAAAGAACATCGGCCATATGGCTGTGTCTTAAGCGTCTGGCTTGCAAGCGTAGTGGCGGAAGAACCTCAGCTTCATCATAGCTTTATGTAGTATATACAAAACTAAGACTTTTGTGAAATTAACGCTTCCTAAATTGACATAGATTAGACTTTGTTGTACTTAATCCAACAACTATGCGCTCAGGTATACGTTTAGATATACGCTCAGAAACTACACGCTCAGGAGAGGTGTTGTCCTAGCTCTAAACGAAGCCGACTGCAGAGCAGCAACCGCTGCCTCAGCGTTCTGAACCCTAAACTGCGAGCCTAGTCGCACCGCCTGCCGCTGGTCTCTTGTCCGAATGACCGCGATGACGGGTGTTTTTGCCGCAAACTTGTTCTCGCCCTGTAGCACCTTCAGCACGTTGCGCAGGCGATATTGTTGTTCTATATCGCCTGCAATCGAAGGATCTAAATCCACCATCACCATTCGCACCGTTTCAATCGGCTGCACATCGTCAATAATCATCTGTATGCGGTCGTCACGGCGATCTACTTTGCCCCACACCATCAGGCGAGCGTCAGGCTTGATGTACTGGCCAATACGAGCGTAAGCTTTGGGAAATACAACTGCTTCAGCGCTGCCGCTTAGATCTTCGATTTGCAGCACCGCCATCGAGTCTCCTTTTTTGGTGATGACGGGCTTCACCATGCTGAGCATGACAATAGAGCTAAGGGTAATTTTCTCGGGTTGTTCGCCTAGTTCAGAGAGATTGATAGGCGCGAGAATTCTGGCAGAATGTTGAACGCCTTTAAGCGGATGGTCGGAGATGTAGAAGCCTAGAAGTTCTTTCTCTAGCTTGAGCCGCTCTTGCGGTTCGTAGTCTTTGACTGGGGGGGCCTTAGGCGCAGACTCGAAGGTGGGGGCGCTGCTGGCACTGGTACTAGAAGTAGAAGTAGAAAGCCCCATCATGTCGAAGATGTTGCCCTGGCCTACTTCACGGTCTTTAGCACGAGACTGTGCCCAGTCGACAATGAGCTCTAGATCGTGCATGAGCTGCTGGCGGTTGGGTTCGAAGCTTTCTAGCGCACCAGAAAGAACAAGGGCTTCTAGGGCGCGTTTGTTGACGGCTCGAAGGTCTACGCGATCGCACAAATCGGCCAAAGAGGTAAAGTCTCCTTTCTCCTGTCTAGAAACAATCAGCGCCTCAATTGCGCCTAGCCCTACGTTGCGTACCGCAGACAGCCCAAAGAGAATTTGACCATCTAGCGGCGTAAAGTCCACCTCGGATTGGTTAACATCTGGCGGCAATACCTTGATGCCCATGCCCAAGCAGCTAGCGATGTACATCTGCACTTTATCTTGGTCGCCGCTGATTGCCGTTAGCAGCGCCGCCATATATTCAACCGGATAGTTCGCTTTTAGGTAAGCCGTTTGAAACGTGACAAATCCGTAGGCCGTCGAGTGAGACTTGTTGAAACAATACTCGGCAAACAGCACCATCTGATCGAACAAATCATTCGCAGGCTTGCGCGGAAAGTCGTTCTCACCCGCCCCCTGAATAAATTTTTCACGATGCTTTTCCATCTCATCTATTTTCTTTTTACCCATCGCTCTACGCAATAGATCGGCCTGCCCAAGCGAATAGCCCGCAAGGTCTTGAGCGATTTTCATGATCTGTTCTTGATAGACCATGATGCCGTAAGTCTCTTTGAGAATTGGCTCTAAGATCTTGTGCGCATAGTCGATTTTTTCTCTTCCATGCTTGCGATCAATAAATTTAGGAATTAGCCCAGCATCTAAAGGGCCTGGCCGGTAGAGCGCTAGCACCGACGAGATATCTTCTAGGCCCGAAGGTTTTAGATCTTTTACAATCTGCCGCATCCCAGAAGACTCTAGCTGGAATACGCCCGCCAATTCGCCGCCTGCCAACAGCTGATAGGTCTTAGGATCGTCTAAGGGCAGTGCGTCTAGGTCTATCTCTAGGTTGTGCCGCGATTCGATATGATCCACCGCTTTTTGAATCATGGTGAGGTTACGCAGGCCCAAAAAGTCCATCTTCAATAGACCAATGGCCTCTACATCTTCCATGTAGTACTGCGTGATCACAGAGCCATCGTTGTTGCGCTGCAAAGGCACAATCGTATCTAACGGATCCTCGGAAATAACCACGCCTGCCGCATGCATTCCAAAAGTCTTGTTGGTGCCTTCAATCGTAATGGCGGTATCAATCCACCGGCGGAAGGTAACAGCAGTGCCAGGAATTAGCTCGCCGCTGTCGTATTTTTCTTTAAAGAGCGGATCGGGAGTCTTGTCCGAAATCATGACGGGCAGCTTGGCGGGCTTGCCTCTAGCGACCGGAATCAGCTTTGCGAGCTTGTCGGACTCGTTGTAGGGAATATCCAACACGCGGGCCACGTCTTTTAGCACCGCTTTGGAGGTCATGCGGTTGAAGGTGATAATCTGCGCGACGTGATCGGTGCCGTATTTGTCGGTGACGTATTTAATTACGTCTTCTCGCCGGTCAATGCAGAAGTCTGTATCGACGTCGGGCATTGATTTGCGTTCGGGGTTTAAGAATCGCTCGAACAGCAGTCCGTGGTGAATCGGATCGATGTTGGTGATGCCCATGGCGTAGGCGACGAGCGACCCGGCGGCAGACCCTCGACCGGGGCCGACGGGAATATCTTGATCCCTAGCAAACTTGATGTAGTCCCAAACCACCAAGAAGTAGGTCGCAAAGCCCATCTGGTGCATCATGTCGATCTCATATTCCATGCGATCGCGATACTCCTGAGTGAGCGCTTCGGCCCCCGACACGCTCATCCGCTCGAACAGGCCATCCCAGGCCACCTTCGACATATATTCCTCTTTTGTGTAGCCTTCAGGAATCGGAAAATTAGGAATTTGAGGATTGCCCAGAATATTGTATTCCTCAATTTTGTCCGCCACTTCTACCGTGCGCGTCACCGCATCTTCAATCACCTCAGGCTCAAGATGATCGCGAAATAAACGGCGCATCTCATCTGCGGACTTCAGGTACTCGGTGCCGCTGTAGCGCAGCCGCTTATCTTCTGTAATGAGCTTGCCAGTTTGAATGCAGAGCAGGGCGTCGTGAGCTTCTACATCCGCGCAAGAAATAAAGTGAGAATCATTGGTGGCAATTACCTTAATGTCGAGTTCTTTGGCAATGCGAACAATTTCCAGGTTCACAATGCGATCTTCGGGCGAGCCGTGATCTTGAATTTCCAGATAAAAATCGTCGCCGAGAAGATCTTTGTACCACTGCGCCACTCGACGAGCGACGTCTAGCCGCTTCTTCATAATCGCCTGCGGAATCTCTCCACCTAGGCAGGCACTGGTAATAATCAGCCCTTCGTGATATTGCTCTAGCAGATCTTTATTGATACAGGGCCGAGAGAAAATGCCCTTGCCCTGGACGCCTTCGAGATGCGAAACCGTGGTGAGTTTTACCAGGTTCTTGTAGCCGATGTCGTTTTTAGCCAAAACGAGCTGGTGATACTTGGGGCGACGCTCTTGCTTGGTAATATCGCCATTAATGATGTACATCTCATTGCCGATAATCGGCTTGATGCCTTTCTTGCTGCACACCTTAAGCAGCTCAATTGCGCCGTACATCACGCCGTGGTCGGTCAGCGCGATCGCCGTCATGCCTAATTCCAACGCCTTATCGACGAGTGGGTCTATGTGGCTAGCACCATCGAGCAGGCTGTAGTCGCTGTGGATATGCAAGCCAACAAAAGACGACATAGAAAAACTCCCTAAAAAACCTTTAGAAGGAATGCGAACAACCTGCCAGGTAAACGCAAAGCATCAGTACAAATTTACTCTTTTTATAGACCTCGCTCAACTTTTGTTGATATCAAGATCTCAGCTTGAAATAGCTCAGGCGTCTCCTTAAGCGACTTCAGGCTATCTAAGATTTAACCACTATATATAGTAATCTTCTCAAATTTTATTGCACCGATCACGCTATCAATAGCGCTTACTCGTTAACACTTTTTACAACTGTACGAAGCTACGGCATATTTGGTTTGCTTATCTCTGTTTATGCCTATTCTTTCCATTCACTTGAGTCAATCTCAAAAAAACTGGGCGATCGCCTGTCGTTAGCCAATGGCGGCTAGTAGCGGCAAACGTCGCTTGCAAAGCTTGAGTGTAAATAGACAGCAAGTCACTGACAGAAGCGACGCTTTAATATCTTGAGGGGCTTGCGAAATATTTAGAAAGGTTGTTACGTAGGAACACGGTATTTCCTGACCACGACCGACAGCGCTTGTGCAGCATTTGACGTTTGCCATCAGGGTTTTATGAAGAAAATTGTATACGGTTCACTTTCTGTATTGACTGCGGTCTTCACGGTGTTTGTTGCAGCTAAGGCAGAAGTTTTTGAGGGCGATCGCACCAGCGAACCCACTAGCGAGGTCGTAGAAAGCAACGAAGCTTCTGGGCTGCTTGCAACGCCCGATAGCCTGGCTACAGGGCTAGGCAGTTCGCTAGATAGGACTCGAAGTTTTAGCCTCGACAAAAACGCGACTAAAGCAGGTCTGAGCGCGCTGAGCAATGCTTCGCTTTCAGACAGCGTGCTAAATCAGCGGGGCGCCATGGCGGCTCCATCACCCGGAAAAATTGCTAACCGTCTCCCAGTTTCGGCAGCAACTAGCAATGTATTTTCAGCCAGTCCAAGCAGCGCGTTCTCGGCCTTTACCGGATCTACAGCATCTAGCGCCACGGTGCCTAATGCGATGGGATCTAGCGCTAATGGTTTGATCGGCGGTGAATCCTTTACTTCACCCTCTCAAGCGGTTGCACAGGCAACGCCTAGCACTGTTCCAACCATTACAGAGCCAATTATTACAGAGCCGACCATTACAGAGCCAACCGTCACGGACATACCCCCCACACCTACAGAAGCAATCGGTTCTCCGACTGGCGATGACCTAGGTGGGGAAGTAGGTGAGGACGTAGATCCGACGATGAGAAAGCCGACGCCCGCTAGTGGGACTCGTGTGCCGCCCGCCCCTAGCACCAGCATTGAACCTGGTATGAGCGTTGAGTCTGATACAGAGATAGCTCCCGATATGGAGATAGCTCCCGATATGGAGATAGATGCTGATCCAGAAATCAATTCCGAGATGGAGTCGGAAACGGATCTAGAAGACGCAGATTTGGCTCCTAGCGCAGATACAGAAAACCTCCCAGCCACACCTTCCGGGGCCTCGGAGTTGGGTTCGCCTAGTTTGTCGCCTGGTCTCGGATCACCTGGTTTAAGGACACCTAGCTCGGGTTCGTCCGTAACGCCGCTACCAGACGCTGCGCCTGCTGGCATAACGCCCTTACCGTCTTCTCCGGGAGGAACTACGGCTCCTATAATCCCTGGGTCATCAGAAACGCCACTGCCTTTAGATCCGCTAGCAGCACCGATCGCGCCAGTTACGCCACTTGAGCCAGTTACGCCACTCGAGCCGGTTGAGCCAAGTGAGCAAGACGTTGTGCCGATGGATGTTCCCACGAGTGGAACGGAATCGTTTGGATCGAGCGATCGCTTAATCGGAGAAGGTTTCTCTCCCTTCCAGCTATCCTATCTAGCTATCGGTGGCGGCTTAGAAGGGATTCCAGGCGGTGATAAACTCCTTGCTGCCTACGACTCAGGCGATCTATCTGCGGCTGATATTGTCGATGCCGGAGCTTCATCCAACCGTCTTGGCGCAGATGCTAGCGACCAGGACGACTACACAGCAGGTGTCGAGCGGTTCCTCAATCTGCTTTCTAGAGACAACAGCTAGATAGAACCAGATTAAAGAGAACCAGATAGAACAAAAACGCTGCGGCTAGCTGCGGGTTCGCTCTTAGCTAGCGTAAGTCGGCAAGGTGAAACAATTTCACACTTCACGCATGTTCTTTTAGCCCAGCCATACGGATGGCCGGGCTTTCTTGTTTGCTGCAATCTCCTAAGTTAAATTTCCACCGCATTTCAATCTAGAGGTAGATGTTGGGAGAAGCGACTTATCGTTAGTTGAAGTCTAGGTAAGCTATAGAGAAGAACCTATTCTTCTTTGCTGAAGCTGCATCGATTTTTCATTTGTAAAAACTAAACCAAACGGGCTAGTTTAGTTATAGGCAAACTATAAAAGCGCAAACTATAAAATAAACATAGACTTTTTATAGAGAACGCTAGACGACAAACCCTCTTGCGCTAAGGCAGCTTTCTTATGACGGCCTCTTCGGATTCCTCACAAGGGTTCTCTCCCAATCTTCCGATTCACACCCCAATCGATCCTACCCAACCGCTGCTGCCAGAGACTGACCCAGCTAACGGTAGAGAAAATTACTCAGGCGGCGACCACAAAGACGGGCGATCGCCTCGAAGCTGGCTAAAGCTGCTGGCCTTGGGGCTACTCGTTGCTGGCGTTGGCGTTGTAGTTTGGAAGGCGCTTTCAGGCGGCGAGCAAGAGATGCCAGGCTCACCTGCGGTTCCCGTTAAGGTAGAGCGGCTACAAGAAGAGTCGATTGAAGATAGCTCTGAGTACATTGGCACCTTAGATTCGCAGACGGGCGTGAGCTTGCAGCCGGAAGCTGATGGCCGCGTGATTCAGGTTTTTGTATCCTCGGGCGATGTGGTGGCCGCTGGTGACCCGATTATGCAGCTCAGCGCTAATCAGTCTCAGTCGGACTATAACGCGGCGCTCGCTAGCGTCAGTGGGGCTAGATCGGCGAGAGATGCTGCTCGCGCTAATTTGCGGGCTGCTCAAGAACGCCAGTCTCAGCTACTAGCCGACTTGGAGCTGCGGGAGAGCGACTATAACCGAACGGCGATTCTAGTAGACAGAGGCGCCTTGGCGCAGGAGCAGTTAGATCAGGTAGTGCGCGATCGCACCGTAGCCAACTCAGCCCTTAGCTCAGCCGTTCAAGAAATTGCCGCCCTAGAATCTAGCGCCGAGCAAGCAGAAGCCACCTTAAGCCAAACCAACGCCAACGCCGCCTCTATTCAAGAAGACCTGCTAGATAAGACCGTAACGGCCCCGATTGCAGGCACCGTAGGCGACATTCCCATCAAGCTAGGCGACTACGTAACCGCGGGCTCTCAGCTCGCAACCATCACCCAAAATCAGGATCTAGAGCTAGAAGTCTCTATTCCGATTACCGAATCGCAGCGACTGAGAACGGGCCTCCCTGTCCAGCTCATGCTATTTGGATCCGATACCGTTATCGCAAACGGCAACCTTGATTTTGTTTCGCCCACTACCGATACGGCCACCCAAACGGTTTTGGCCAAAGCCCGTTTCTCTCGGCCTAGCCAGCCGCTGCAAGACGAACAGCGGCTAGAAGTCCGCGTTATTTGGGACGAGCGCCCCGGCATTCTTATTCCAACGACAGCTATTTCCAGACTAGGCGGCGAGACTTTTGTCTTTGTGCCCGGCGACCCCGAGCCACCTCAAGGAGAGGGGGCCGCTGGCGGCGCACCTGCTGGAGGGCCAGAATCTGGCGGCGCACCTGCTGGGAAAGGGCAGCAAGAAGGCCCTCCACCCGTCGTTGCCAAGCTCAAGCCCGTCAAGCTAGGCAGCATACAAGACAACGAATATCAGGTCTTAGAAGGATTGGCCGCTGGCGATACCATCGTGGTTTCTGGGCTGCTAAACCTGCGAGATGGCGTCCCTATCGATCCAGCACCCGCAGGCGCTGCACCTGCCGCCAGATCTTCTAGATCATCCTCTGGTGCCGGTTCTAGCGCCGGTGAAAATGAATAGCCAACACATCACCGCAACCAGAAGCTAGCAAAGAATATTTAAAGTCGAAGAACGCTTAGCAAAGAGGACTCAGCGAAGAGCGCTTAGCAAAAAGCACTTAGCAAAAAGCACTTAGCGAAGACAGGTAACCGAAGAGAGAAGAGTCAAGCCCTACCCTAATAGCGCTCGACTCATCATTCATCCCCCATCACTCATCACTTCTACCCATGTTCGTCAACTACTTCATCAAACGTCCCGTCTTCGCCACCGTCTGCGCCTTAATCATGCTGCTCATCGGTGCAGTCAGCATTCCGACGCTCCCGATCGCGCAGTACCCAGATATTAGCCCAACGCAAATCAACGTCACCGCAACCTACATCGGCGCAGATGCCGAAACCGTAGAGCGCGGCGTTACCACCGTCATTGAGCGGCAAATCAACGGCGTGGAGGGAATGCGATATATGACCTCCAACAGCAGCAACAACGGCGTTAGCAATATCGTAGTGACCTTCGACTCGTCGCGGGACAAAGATATTGCAGCGGTAGACGTGCAAAACCGCGTGTCCTTGGCAGAACCGCAGCTCCCAGAAGTTGTGCGGCAAACCGGGGTGACGGTTGCCAAGCAAACCAGCAATATTCTGCTGGCAATGAGCCTCTTCACAGAAGACGACCAGTACGACGACGTTTTCTTGAGCAACTATGCCGATCTGTACGTGGCCGATGCGCTGCGTCGGGTCGAAGGGGTGGGTAACGTGACCATTTTTGGTGAGCGGACCTATGCGATGCGCATCTGGCTCAATCCGCAGCAGCTGGCGGGCAGAGGGCTAACTGCGGATGATGTGGTAGCCGCGCTGAGCGAACAGAACATTCAAGTGGGTGCGGGACAAATTGGCCAGCCCCCCACCCCAGACGATCAAAACTTTCAGGTTGACCTGCGAGCGAACAGTCGGCTGCAAACGCCAGAAGAGTTTGAGGACTTGGTGCTGCAAACCGGCGAAAGCGGCCAGCTCGTTCGGCTAAAAGACGTGGGCTACGCGGAGCTAGGGGCCGAGCGCTACAGTTCATTTTTGCGCTTTCGCGGCAATGACGCGGTGGGCTTAGGGATCTTTCAGCTGCCGGGAAGTAATGCGCTAGAAGTGGCGGCGGGCGTCAAAGAAGTGATGGCAGGGCTAGAGCCAGACTTCCCACCCGGTATGCAGTACGGCATCGGATTTGATACGACTGAGTATGTGCAGCAGTCGCTGATGAGCGTTTTGTGGACGCTGGTTCAGGCCATTGGCCTAGTGGTGCTGGTAATCTACATCTTTTTGCAAGACTGGCGCACAACGGTTATTCCGGCCATTACGATTCCAGTTTCGCTGATTGGCACCTTTGCCATTATCAAAATATTTGGCTTTTCGATTAATAGCCTGACGCTCTTTGGCCTGACGCTAGCAACCGGCATGGTGGTTGATGATGCGATTGTGGTAGTCGAAGACATTAGCTCAAAAATCAACAAAGATGGATTGAGTCCGGTCAAAGCAGCGATTACTTCAATGGGCGAGCTGACGGGCGCGGTGATTGCAACGTCGCTGGTGCTGATGGCGGTATTTGTGCCGGTGGCCTTTTTCCCAGGCACGACAGGCGCACTCTATCGGCAGTTTGCGCTGACCATTGCCTTTGCGATCGCACTATCCACCTTCAACGCCCTCACCCTCACGCCAACTCTATCGGGTCTTCTACTGCGGCCCAAGCGAGAACTCACCGGCTGGCGCGCCAAAGTCTTTACGCCATTTAATAACGGGCTAGACTGGCTGCGTGATCGCTACGGCATCGCTCTAGAAAAGCTCGTAGGTCTTAAGCTAGTTGTTCTAGGCGCGTTCGTGGCCTCCTTAGTGCTTACGGCCTGGCTGTACAGCGTTGTTCCCTCTGCCTTTTTACCCGACGAAGACCAGGGCTATTTCATCACTATCATCGGTGGGCCAGAAGGCGTTTCGCTCAACTACACCAGCGACGTGATGGCAAAGGCCGAAGCGCTGCTATTAGAGCAGCCAGAAGTCCGCGCTACCTTTGCCGTTGGCGGCTTTGGCTTTAGCGGTAACACAGCCAACAGCGGCGTTATTTTTACTACGCTTCAGCCCTGGGGCGATCGCGATGCCACCGCTTTAGACATTATTGGTCGCGTTCAAGGCCAGCTCGCGGCCACCACCGAAGCGCGAATGATCGCATTGAATCCACCGGCAATCCAGGGACTCAGCAGCTTCGGCGGCTTCGAATTTCAGCTCCAAGATCAGCGCGGTAACGCCGGACTCGATCAGCTCGTGGGCAGCATGGGCGCTATTATGGGCGCTGCGAACCAGAACCCAGAACTCTCCTCCGTATTTAGTACCTACGCCGCTAGCACACCGCAAATTGCCATCGACGTTAATCGCGATCAGGCCAAGGCCCTCAACGTCAATATCAACGACATCTTCAGCACCTTACAAACCAATTTAGGATCGCGCTACGTCAACGACTTCAACTTAGAAGGGCGAACCTACCGCGTCTTCGTCCAAGCCGATCAAGAATATCGCTCTGCGCCCAGCGACATCGACAAGCTATATGTGCGATCGCAATCTGGCGACCTTGTTCCCATGGGCAACCTCATCAGCACCGCTGATACCACGGGCGCACAAACTATTAACCACTACAACCTGTTTCGCTCCATTGCTATCAACGGCCAACCTGCCGAAGGCGTAAGTTCGGGCGCAGCGATTGATGCTATGCAAAACGTCGCCGATCAGGTATTGCCCGCAGGCTTCGGCTACGAATGGTCGGGCACCGCGCTAGAAGAAATTGAGGGTGGCAACCAGGCACCAATTATCTTTGGCTTGGGAATTATCCTGGTCTTTTTGGTTCTAGCCGCGCAGTACGAAAGCTACGTAGATCCGGTGATTATTTTATTCGCGGTGCCGCTGGCGGTTTTAGGCGCCTTGCTAGCGCAATCTCTGCGCGGACTGCCAAACGACGTTTACTGTCAAATTGGTCTGGTAATGCTCATTGGCCTAGCCAGTAAAAACTCCATTCTGATTGTGGAATTTGCCAACCAGCTGCGCGAACAGGGCAACTCGATTGTAGAGTCGGCGCTAGAGGCAGCGCAGCAAAGAATGCGCCCAATTTTGATGACGGCCATTTCTACGCTGAGCAGTATCTTCCCACTGGTTATTGCCTCGGGCGCGGGCGCGGGCAGCCGTCAGTCTTTGGGCACGGCCGTATTTGGCGGTATGCTAATTGCCACATTCTTAAGTCTGTTTGTAGTGCCAATTCTCTACATCATTATTAAGCAGCTAAGCGATCGCTATAGCGCTTCAGGCGATCGCAATTCAGGCGATCGCAATTCAGATGGTCGCAATTTGGACCCTCAGAGCGAGCGAATCGGGAGCGAATCGGCAGCGCTGCCAGCAGGTGTCTATCGCAGTCCAGAGCAGGATAAGCGCTAACCCAATCTCTTTAAACTTCTCTCGACGGCTTGTCTATTGACGAGCAACTTCAGCCGCTGCACGATAGACAAATCTAAAAAATTAGATAAATCTAAAAAATTAGATAAATCTAAACAAGAAAGAAATCTAAACTGCAGCGCCTAAAGCAGCGATCGCCATTTAGTCAATTCACACGCTCATCCAATCCAAGCGCAGCCGCCCCGTGATTGTTTGGTTGTTTGCTATAGAATGCTATGCAAGTTAGTCCCCAGCCCTTGAGCTTCAGTGCGAATCTCAGCCCCCACCATGACCTCCTACCAAGCTTGCAAATCCCTTTTAACCAGCACCGCCATCGCCGCTAGCCTTCTGTTGTCCGTTGGCTGTAGCCACGACATGCACACCGACGAGCAGATTCACGGGGATGCCGCCGAAGGGGTAGCCGCTAGCGACCCAGCGACCGAGGCGAAAATGGACGGCGATCAAATGGCGATGGACTCAGGCGCGCACGAAGCGGCGGGGCACAGCCATAGCACCGAAGCTAAAGGCGTCAACACTAACCACGATGTCTTTCACTCCAGATCGCTAGAAGTTCCGGCGGGCACCCCCGTGCCTGGGCTGACGGTAGAGGTAGAAGAAGATCCGGTTCGCGGCTGGAACCTGTATGTAGGCACCGCCAATTTCGAGTTCGAACCCAGCAAAATTAACGGCGAAAGCCTGCCAACCGAGGGCCATGCCCATCTCTACATAAATGGCGAACCCGCGCAAAGACTCTACGGCAACTGGACGCATCTGCCGGAGCTGCCCCCCGGCACAGATGAACTACGCGTAACCCTAAACGCCAACGGACACGAAACCCTAACCACCCAGGGCCAGCCCATTGAAGAGAGCGTTACCGTAGAGGTGTACGACCCCAACGCTGCAACGAACTAGCCTGTTTCACCTTCCTTGACTTTTCTGCTCATGCCAAGTTCTCTCGACCTATGGTTAGTCGCAGCCCTGGGCTTTCTAGGTAGCTTTGGCCACTGCGTAGGCATGTGCGGGCCAGTCGCCGCAGCGTTTGCACTAGGAGAGCGCGAACGTCAGTCTAAGCAAGCGCACCCCTCAGAGAAAGCGGCTCAAATTGGATTTCACCTGCTGCTAAATTTGGGTCGGCTGCTGAGCTATGGCCTAGTAGGGGCAGCGATTGGCGCTTTAGGGTCGGCGGTTTTTGCAGGGGGAGAATTAGCGGGCGTGGGTTCTGGGCTAAGGCGAGCGATCGCCATTCTGACTGGCCTGATGCTCGTCTGGTTCGGGCTTTCTCAAGCCAAGCCCGGATGGCTTCCTGCCCTGCCTTTTTTGCATCCGGCCAGACAGCAGCAGATTCATGAAAGGCTCACCCTGGCCATGTCAAACGTCTCTAAGCATTCGAGAGGATTGACGCCGGTGCTACTAGGTTTGCTATGGGGACTGATTCCCTGCGGCTTTTTGTATGCCGGACAGCTGCGGGCAGCCCAGACCCAAAGCTGGCTAGGCGGTGCGGCGGTGATGCTCGCATTTGGAGCGGGAACGCTGCCCGCGATGGTAGGCATGGGCGCGGCTACCTCCTTTTTAAGTGGCGATCGCCGCTCTCAGCTTTTTAGAATGGGCGGCTGGGTGACCGTTGTCATTGGCCTGCTGCTGCTGCTGCGAACGGGCGATACCATGAGCGACTATAGCGGCCATGCGGCGCTGGCGCTATTGGTTTTAACCCTGATTGCCAGACCCATTAGCCAGCTTTGGCCCGCGCTGCTGAACTACCGACGCGGGCTAGGTGTAGGCGCTTGTCTGCTCAGCCTGCTGCACTTATTACACATGGCAAGCCACACCTGGAGCTGGAACTTTAGAGCCGTACAGTTCATGCTGCCATCGCATCAAATTGGCGTCTGGCTAGGGGCGATCGCCCTGCTCCTAATGCTACCGGCTGCACTCACCAGCTTCGACCGCGCCCAAAAAGCGTTGGGCAATCGCTGGCGCAAGCTGCACCTGTTAGGAATTCCGGCGCTCTTACTCGCCGCGGTCCATACCGTTATGGTGGGATCTTCTTACTGGGGAGCGCTGGCGTTAACCTGGCACAATCAGCTTCAGGTCGGGCTTTTGGGCCTGACGGTAGTAGGGGTACTCGGCGTGCGATCGCGGCGACTTTGGACATTACTTTCACTGGAAAAATACTATGCCGCTCCGAAGACGAAAGCCCCAAAAAATCTGGATGCTAGCGCTAATAGTGACCGCTGCCATCAGCTTCCCTAAAGCCTATTTTCCTAAAGCCTATGCCCACGAAGTCGAAACTGCCGGAGATGTAGGCGCTACGATGCACATCGAGCCTAGCGACACGCCTAAGGCCGGAGAAGAAGTACTTGCCTGGTTTGCGATCGCTCGCCCCGGCGGTCAAACCATTCCGCTCGCCAACTGCGACTGCACCCTGGCCGTTTACGCTCAGCCTAGCGACCAACCCCACGCAGACAAAACGCCCGAGCTAACGCCTGCTTTCGCCGCCGTCGAGGCAGAAGGCTATGAAGACATTCCCGGCGCTCGCTTCACCTTTCCAGATGTCGGCACATACACCCTGGTGGTCAGCGGCGAACCCAAACAAGAAGGCGATTTTAGTCCCTTCGAACTAGACTTTGAAACAACCGTCGCATCGGGAACTCCGGTGGCTCAAATTCCTGAAGATGCGGCCGCCGCACTGCCTTCTCCAGATAGTCCGGCGGTAGCTGCTCCGGCTACTGAAGTTGCGTTTGGCAAGTGGGCGATCGTGGGCATCAGCTTGGTGGCTTTGATTGCGATCGCCGGTCTCTTTCTTAGACGTTCCAAATAAGCGCTAGGCCCTAGAGACAGGCTATAGAGATAGGCTATAGAAACAGACAATAGAGATAGGATGATAAAGCCTGTAAGAGACGCACTATGCAAACGGCCCAATCCCATCCAGTCCCGCCGCATAAAGACAGCCTGCTAGACCGGGCGTTTATCTGGCTGTTCTCTCGCAAAATGGCCAACGCGATTGATACCGACATTCCCACTGGCGGCTACCGCGGCTTTGTCGAACTGTCCGAACGCATTATGCAGGGGCGAGATGGGCAAGAACAGCAGGCCGTCGTTGCCAAAGTGCTGCAGTCTTTAGTGCCTACGCCGGTGCTGTGGTTAATTCGAACGGTCTTTTCACCCACAAAGCTGGTCTGCGTACTCAACGCCTGGTTTGCAGCACAGATGTTTGAGTGGCTAGTAGGCCCTTGTGAGGTGGAGTCGGCTGAGGTGGATGACGGGCAAGGGGGCGTGCGATCGCAATCTAGCGCCGTTCAAATCCAAGAATGCCGCTACCTCAAAGAAAGCCAGTGCGTCGGCATGTGCGTCAACATGTGCAAGCTGCCTACCCAAACTTTTTTTACCGAAAAATTTGGCATTCCGCTCACCATGACGCCCAACTTCGAAGACCTGAGCTGCACGATGGTCTTTGGTCAGCAGCCCGCTAGTCTAAAACAAGACGCGGCCTTTAGCGAACCTTGCCTGAGCGAATGCAGCACCAGCCAACCCACCGATTCTCCCTGCCCCAAGCTGGCAAATTTAGAGCTGGCCAACCCTACAGATCGCCCTAACTAAACCCGGTGATCCATAACACAAAGCCCGCGTGAAGGTCTTCATTGAGCGGTCGCCCAGCCAAAACATATGTGATAAGGTTGATGTATAAAGGGTTGATCATCTAGTCGATGATTGATTAGTGGCAACTGATTAGTAGAGACTAATTAGTGAAGACTGAACGGTCAGGTCACAACTTTAAGCATTCTACCGCTGGTGGGGCTGGCAAGCCCTATAAAACGCTTTGCAAAGCAGAATTGGCAGACAGATCTAGGACGTTGATCTGAGCGCCTAAAGTCTAGCCGAAGCGGATCAGACCTACCAGAAACGCGGTTCAAGTAAGCCTTTGCTCGCTGTATTTATGCATATCAAGTTACTCTATTCGCTACCTGTAGCGGCTATGTTTTGGGGAGTATCCTCGCGCGTCGAAGCCATGAGCTTCTTCACCTTTCAAAATCGAAGCGCCTTCGAAGCCGCATTGGGAACCAGCGGCTTCACAACAGAAACTTTCGACGGTGTTCAGACCCCGTCCGACTTCCTAAACGGCTCAATCTCGGTAGGCGATCTCACCCTATCCGACGACAGCGGTTTCAGAGCTAGTATCGACTTGGCCCCGAGCACTCTCCCTGCGCTCAACGTTAACAACACACCATTGGCTTTGCTGTCGGCCAGATCTGCCAATGGTGCAACCATTTCCTTTAGGTCGCCGGTTATGGCATTTGGGGGCACTTTTACAGCCATCTCCAACGACGGGCGCGATACTAGAGCCGTCTTCGATGACGGATCTAATCTAGCCATTCCGTTTCGGGGCTCTGGCACATCACTCGTCGGCGATGGTTTCTTTGGCTTTGTCTCCGATTCGCCCTTCAGCGCTTTCAAAATCCGCCGCTTCGATGACAAGTTAGCCGACGGCTTTGCCTTAGATGACGCTGTGTTTGGAACAAAACCGGCCCCCGCTTCCCCCTCGCAGCCCGTACCGACACCGGCTCTACTTCCGGGCATTATTGGCTTCGGCGTTGCCGCCCTACGCAAGCGCCGACAGAGCAACCTTTCTTAGGCAAACGAGTTACAGTAAAGAGGCTCTCTTTAACTGGTTACATGGTTTTACATGGTTAGCTCACAGGCCAAAGCAAACCCAACGGACGCGACGACAAGCACCGCTAGCGAATCAAAAAATACTCGCTGGAAGATTAATCTGCTGTACGATGGCGACTGCCCGCTGTGCCTGCGCGAAGTGAACTTCTTACAAAAGAAAGACGCGGGTCGCGGCCTGGTAAAGCTGACGGATATTGCCGATATTGACTATCGCCCAGAAGAAAACGGCGGCGTGGATTTTGAGGCGGCCATGGGGCGCATTCATGCGGTACGCGCTGACGGCACCGTCGTGAAAAACGTTGCCGTCTTTCAAGAAGTTTACGACGCGCTAGGCATTGGCTGGATGTATGCGCCGACGAAGTGGCCAATTATTGGGCCTTTGGTGAATAAAATCTACGACTTGTGGGCAGACAAGCGGCTAGCAATGACCGGGCGGGCCAGCCTAGCAAAGGTGATTGCTCAGCGAGAAGAGAAAATTGCCTGTGCAAAAGGCGGTCGCTGCCGAGTGGAAGAAGCGTAGCTTGCAGTCAAAATCACTCTGTACAAGAATCTGCACAATCTTGACTGGGCCAGTGTCATAAGATGCAAGTAGCTGCATTTAAGGCCCTTGCGCATGACGTTACAACCAGTCGATGAACGGGTTAGTTGGCTACAGGCAAACACGATATTTCAGGATTTGCCTGTAGAGCTGGTGAGGGCGATCGCGCAATGCCTGAGCGAGCAAACCCTGCAAGAAAACCAGCGGCTAATCCTAGAAGATACCAAACCCGACGCGCTGTACGTTCTCAAATCTGGGCGGTTAGAAAGCTATCGCACCCAAAAGACAAGCGCAGCGCAGGTAGTGAGCTTACTACCGGGTACGGTTTTGCACCTGCGAGAGCTATTGCTAGATCGACCGACCGAGCAAACGATTGTAGCCCTAGCAAATAGCCAGCTCTGGCGGCTGTCGGGAGAACGGCTAAAGGAATTGGCTCAAGAGCATCCTGCGCTCAATCAGGATCTCTCTCAGCTATTGGCCGAAGAATTGGCGCAGCTATCTGCGCAGCTTTTGCAGGAGCAGGAACGGCAGCAGGCCCTGCGACCTTATCTGGTGCCCAAAGTTGAGCGAGGCGTTGTAGGTGCCAGCCGATACGCGGTGCGGCTGCGGCAAGATATACGAGAGGCCACGAGCGCGGAACCAGATGAGGACAATCGGCGATTGCCCATCTTGATCTTCGGCGAACCCGGACTCAATAAAGACAACTTAGCAGCGCTGATTCACTTTGGCTCGGCCAA